>SMTZ1_10008456_pt1 | contig 10292 bp, 7 predicted proteins | sample DeeMarSWOR136_30_FD_25667 | JGI IMG/M metagenome (IMG submission 25667) | reverse complement strand
ACCCGGACTCACCTGCTAACCCGAAGATTTCCTGGTTCTCAATGGTGAAAGTAATATCATCTACAGCATGGACGTACCGTGGGGTTCGCTCGAAGAGGCCTCCTCTCAAAGGGAACCACTTTCTCAGATTATCAACTTTTATCAAACTCATGAAATCACCCTAAAGCGTGGCAGGCAGCCCAGTGCCTGTTCTCGTATTCAGTAAATTCAGGGACAACTCTCTTACACACATCCATGGCTAGAGGACACCGGGGATGGAACCTGCACCCGGGAGGTGGATTTAACAAGTTGGGAGGCTCCCCAGGAACAGGGATCAACCGCTTTTTGGGTCCTTTAATGGATGGGAAAGAGTTCATCAGAGCTTGCGTGTACGGGTGCAAAGGATTTTTGAATAAGTCTACTGCATTCGCATACTCAGCGAGGATACCTGCATACATGACAGCAATCCTCTCACAGGATTCAGCAATTACTGAAATATCGTGGGATATATAGATCATGGTCATGTGTAGTTCCTTTTGTAACCGTTTGATCTCTGAAATGATCTGGTCCTGGACAATCACATCTAAAGCAGTGGTAGGTTCATCTGCTATAATAATATCTGGATTACACGCTAGAGCCATGGCAATGACAGCTCTCTGTTTCATACCACCACTGTACTCGTGGGGGTAGTCTTTGGCTCTCTCAGGGTCTAACCCCACCAGCTCGTACAGGTGGGCTACAGTATCACGTGCTTCTTCTTTGGGGACATTGTCGTGCGTTCTAATCGCTTCTATGATCTGGTCTTCGATCCGGTGCACTGGGTTCAGAGCGTTCATAGCTGCCTGGAAGATCATGGAAATACCTTTCCACCTCACTTTCCGCATCTCCTTTTCAGGCAACTCCAAGAGGTCTCCCCCTTTAAAGAGGATATTACCAGCCATGACCTCTGCATTAGAAGGGAGCAGCCTCAAAATGCTCATACCAATGGTGGTTTTCCCACAACCTGATTCACCGACCAACCCCATGGCTTCTCCTTGCTCTACATCAAAAGAGACATTGTCCACTGCTTTGACGTACCCTTTCATGGTCTTGTAATACATCACTAAGTTCTGAATTTCCAAAATCTTCATGTTATCTCTCCCTCAAGCGTGGATTGACAATCTGTTCTGTTCCAATACCAATTAAATAGAATGACAGAGCTAAAAACGTGATGCAAATACCTGGCGGGATTAACCAGAAGGGAGCTCTGAACGTGTACCCGGAGGTAAAACACCACTGGAGCATCATACCCCAAGAGACGGTAGAGGGATCTCCCAGCCCTAAAAAGGAGAGGGCAGCCTCAGTCAAAATAGCACCTGTGACACCGAAGGTCATGTACAAAAAGGACAACGGTAAAACGTTGGGGGCAATGTGCCTGAAGATGATCCTCCCGTCAGATGCGCCTGATATTCTGGCAGATTCAATGAACGGGCGCTCCCTCAAAGAGAGGACCTGCGACCTGATCACCTTGGAGGTCCCTGGCCATCCCAGCATACCGATTAAGATGACGATGTTCCAGATCGATAACCTGCCGAGAGCAGAACCAATCACTAAAATGAGAGGAATAGAAGGCAAGGTCAAAACAATGTCTGCTGTCCTCTGTAGTAACGTGTCAATTGTCCCACCGAAGTACCCGGATACTAACCCTACGACAGTACCAACAATCACAGATGCTGCAGCAGCTGTAATCCCCACGATCAACCCCCACTTGGCACCTTCTAGTAACTGGCTGAATAAGTCTCTTCCCATAAAATCTGTACCCATGGGATGCCTCACAGAAGGCTGTGAAAAGCCAATAATATCAGGGTCTGTCCCGTACAGAGGTATGTACATCTCATCGATCATGGGAGGGATCATCGATGAAAAGGCTAGTACGAAAAAGCACGCTAAAATGACGATTCCCAAAACACCTACTTTGCTCTGTTTGAATAACATCCATATATTGCCGACGCGTTCTCTCCTTCTCTGCCATTTGGTCTTCACTTCAATTTGAGATACTGGTCTCATGAAATCACCTAGTACTTAATTCGTGGATCGAGGTAGGCATATAAAATGTCTGCTACCAAAACTGCTGTTAAAACCACGGCAGCTAAAATAACGAATGCACCCTGTGCCAGAGGATAGTCATAATTTAAAGCTGCATCCACTAAAACTGATCCTAACCCTGGCCAGGAGAACGTGGTTTCAGTCAAAACACCGCCATTGAAAGAGAATGCCATGTTCAAAGCTAAAGCTGTCACCACAGGTAACATAGCATTACGGGCAGCATGGTGGTCTCTGATAGCACCTTCTGGCAGCCCCTTGGCTCTGGCAGTGGTGATATAATCTTCACGTAGTGTTTCTAACATACTGTTTTTCATCAACAGCATGGACCCGGTAAATATCCACACTGTAAAAACACTCAAAGGTAAAAACAAATGGTATGCTACATCAAGAATTTTAGCACCCAACCCCGCATTCGCCATGGTCCATAACTCAGGAGATTTCATACCACCCACCGGGAAGAGGTCGAGTTTCCACGAAAAAATCCAGATAGCTAGTAACCCTAACCAGAAAATGGGCATCGTGTAAAAGAACAGTCCACCCACAGTGAACCCGTACTCTAATTTGCCACCTCTCTTCCAGGCAATGATTCTCCCAATGTTAATCCCCACAGCATACGCCATAATATACCCCAACGTGAACAGTAAAATAGTGGGTAAAATCCGTGGTCTCAATATTTCAAAGACATTTTCTCCCTGCCAGTAGAAGGACTGGCCAAAATCACCGTGAAAAATATTATTTATATAAATCAAATACTGTTCCCACAACGGTTTATCTAACCCGAATCGGTGCCTCAAAACCTCCTTTAACTCAGGTGTCATCCGGGGGGATATCACCATAGCAGCAGGATCTGAAGGCATCAACCTGAACAAAACAAAGATCAATGTTGTAATTATAAATAAAGTCACAATAATCTCTAAAAATCTTCTCACTAAAAATTTACCCATAGACATGTGTTACACCTCCGTGCTTTTTCAGATTTTGAATGTACTGGAAAGGAGACTGAGAGTCTTCTTGTCCACTTCTCTCGTTTTGAGAGTATTTTGTCCATTTCTCTTGTTTTGAGAACATTCCAATCACTCTTAAAAAAGAGAGTACAGTTCCTTTTTAAAAGAGTTTTGTGCAAGTGTATATACAGTTTTAATTATATTTATAGTATATAATAAACTATTCTTATCATAGGATTGTTGAATGCAGTTGTTGAGTACTTTCATACATTCACAGCGTGCAGTCCATGATTATGAGAATTTGCCTGTAGCAGGTTAGCACGACAAAGCGCAAAGACTGGCCAACCTGTATAACACAACCTTTTTATGTTAGCTTATAAAGACTTCGAGAGAGGTGATCTCGCGAGCGTGTTAGTAACTTCAGCCCTTCCTTACGTGAACAATGTACCACACCTGGGAAACGTGGTCCCAGTGTTGTCAGCAGATGTATTTGCAAGATTTAAAAGATTGAAAGAAGAAGAAGTTTTGTACATATGTGGAACAGATGAACATGGTACTGCAACAGAAACTGTAGCTATGCGGGAGGGCATGACACCTCAGGAGGTTTGCGACAAGTACTTCAGGATTCATAGAGAGAGTTACGAATGGTTGAATATTTCTTTCGACCACTTTGGGAGAACCTCCAAGCATTACCAACATGAAATTACGCAGCACATTTTCTTGAAGCTGTACGAAAATGAGTACATCTTTGAGAGGGAACTGGAACAGACGTTTTGCCCATTCTGTGAACGGTTTTTAGCCGATAGATACATTGAAGGCGAGTGTCCCCACTGTGGGTACGAGAATGCGAGAGGAGACCAGTGTGAGAACTGCGGCAAGGTCTATGATTCCAAGGACTTGATCAATCCAGAGTGTTCTATCTGTGGGAGCAGTCCTATCATCAGGAAAACGAGACACTTTTTTTTGGATTTACCCCGATTTGAGGACAGACTGCTGGAATTTATTGAAGGGAGAAAAGCAGTGTGGTCTACTAATGCAGTAAACTTTTCAGTGTCATGGATTAAGGAAGGGTTAGAGCCCCGGTGTATTACCCGCGATCTGGAATGGGGTGTCCATGTGCCGCTGAAGGGCTGGGAGCATAAAGTGTTTTACGTGTGGTTTGATGCTCCCATTGGTTACATCTCTATTACACAGGATTACTGTAATTTGACTGGTGAAAAGTGGGAAGAGTGGTGGAAAACCCCAGAAGAGGTTGTCCTGTACCAGTTCATGGGCAAGGACAACATACCCTTTCACACGATTATCTTCCCTGCAATGCTGATGGGAACAGAGGAAGGGTACATCCTCTTGTCCCAGATCTCTGTCAATGAGTACCTTACCTACGAGGGTGGACCCTTCTCCAAATCCAGAGGACTGGGTGTGTTCTGTGATGATGTTAAGGCTTCAGGAGTTCCTCCCGATGTGTGGAGGTACTACATTCTGATCAGCAGACCTGAAAAACAGGACACCCACTTCTACTGGGAAGAGCTTCAGGAGAAAACTAATGCAGAGTTGGTGGGAAACCTGGGCAACTTCGTGTACAGGACCTTGAGGTTCGCCCACAAGTACCTGAAAGGCTCCATAACCTCAAGGGTACTCACTGAATCAGATGAAGCTTTTCTCCACCAGATCAACCAGAAAATTGAGGCAGCAGAACAAAAGTTAGAGGCTTGTGAACTCAAGAGTGCACTGAAACAGATTATGGGTATTTGCCGTGTGGGAAATCAGTATTTCCAGGAACATGAGCCGTGGAAACAGAAGGATACCCGGGAGAAGACTATCTACGTCTGTGCCAATGTGGTGGCAAAACTGGCTATTCTTCTGGAGCCGTACCTCCCGGTAACTGCAGAGAAGATATGGGGTCAATTGAACCTCAAAGAAAAGCGAACCTGGAAACTGGCTAAACAGTTACCTGTATCACAGACAACTATTGAGAACCCTGAACCCTTATTCACCCCCTTAGAGGATTCATTTGTTGAGAACATGAAGAAGAAATGTGGAGGGAAAAAGATGGAATTAAAAGAGACCATACCTTACCAAGATTTTGAGAAACTGGATCTACGAGTAGGCGAAGTCATAAAGGCAGAGAACCATCCCAATGCAGACAAGTTAGTGGTTCTCACTGTAGATATTGGAGAACCTGTCACTGTGGTAGCTGGAATCAAGCAGTGGTACCAACCTTCAGAAGTGGTGGGAAAAAAGGTCGTTCTCCTGGCCAATTTGGAGCCCATCACCTTGAGAGGTGTTGAATCGCGAGGAATGATTCTGGCTGCCAAAGACGAAAAAGATGTTTCTCTCCTCACAGTAGATAGGAAAGTTGAGAGAGGATCGAATATCCTCTAGCAGTGTATAGCTTCAAAGATGCCCGAAGATAAAAATTTGCGAAATTCACCATTATCAAGCAATCGAACCTGAGAAAAGATTGTGCTGGATTGTAAAATTTACACGGGCACCGAAAGCTTTATATAGCTTGTAGGGGGAAATATAAACGCTCGCGATCATGCCCCCAGTTAGAAGACACACAGTATCCTCTCCTTTTCCTCCAGGGGCTAGGATGCGAGAAGGGGCTCCTCGGAATCTCGAGGGCCTCTTGCATTTTTTGTTACTCATGTCTTTGATTCGTACTGCTAGTATTCTGTGCTCCTTTCTGTTCCAGAGAGAGAAAAAGGTTAATTTCAAGCTGAATTTGCTGACCTTTTTTGGGCACAATACAAGTTGGGGTAACCTAGAACTAGACAGTATCGGAAATCTTATATACTGGCTACGACATCGAGTCCCATGAAAAGATGGCTTCCCGTTCTCATCTTACTCTTTACAGCAATACTCCCCCTTTCCGGTCAGTCCATAAAGTCAGACCCAAATATAATATACTTTTATGAGGAAGGATGTCCCCAGTGTGAGCTTTTGTCTCCCATCCTGGATGAGCTTGCAGAGGAGTATTCTCTAACTATTATAGGATATGATGTAGCAACACCAGAAGGATACAGACTTTTCAAAGAATATGGATTCACCACTACCCCGGCCCTCTACATTAATGGGGAACTGCTCGAATATCCGTTTGAAAGAGCAGATATTGTAAAAGCTCTCCAAAACAAGAATTACAACCTGAACCATTACATTGCAGCAGTGATTTTAGGGTTGATTTCAGGCATTTCACCCACTTTGCTGTGTGTATATACTGATATCATCTCTGAAGTAGCCAGGACTACGAGAAGAGAGATGGATGTTGTTTTCAGATCTTTACTCTTTTGTGCAGGCATTTTTGCTGTTTCATTCTGTGTATTTCTCATTTTTTCCATCAAAATTGTGTATCAAACGACTGGAGCCCTTTTTGGATTTGTCATTTTTTTGAATTTGCTTAATTCAGCTCTCCATTCGTTCAATTCCTATACGAGAATTGACCTTTTTATCAAAGCACAGCTTATCACGCTGGAACCTGCTTCTGTAGCAAAACTTGGACTCTTCCATGGTCTGGGTAAGTTCTCTGATTCTGTCCCTCTGTTCTTTCCTGTTTTATACCTTGTTATTGTGAGAGGGTCATTTCTCCAGGATGTCAGTATATGTGTGCTGTTCTTTCTGGGGATAGTAATAATGTATGTCCTGCTGCTGGTACTCGCTATAGTTCAATTGAATCTATTCAGAAAGCTCAGTAAAGGGCAGGTGAGCACATTATATTTTCTTGCAGCAAGCTTTCTGGTAATGGTTATGTCGGTCTTCTTTTTCCTGGAAGTGTTACCTGAGCTCAATTTATGGATGACCCTTTTTCTGGTAGTAGTTGTTACTGTTGTTTCAGGGGTTTTGATTGGGTTCAAGAGGAGAATTGTCTTATAATCAGATCAATATCAAGTTGACTGCTTATCAGTCTGATATTGGTTGATATTTTAGTATATTAAAATGTTTAGAATAGAAAAAACTAGGTGAAAAAATCAATATACTATTACATTAATACCGATACCAGTGTGAGAAGGATGAGACTCCTGTGGCCTAAAAGTTTTTAAGTGTCTGTGGTAATGACCCTCCATGAAAAGGATCTTCATGGTTATCATAATCTCAGGATTATTATTCGTACCAGTGTCTGCACAGGAAGCGAGTATTACCATGTTTTATACTCCTGGCTGTGAGTTTTGCGCTGAGGTGGAAGCATGGCTTGAAGAATTAAAAGCAGAATATGGAGATGAAATCTCTCTCAGGTATGTGGATGTTTTGAACAAGGAAGGCTGGGATGAATTCAAGAGTTATGGATTTTCTGTTACACCTGCAGTTGTTATCCACAAAGCAGGAGGAGAAGAGGTAAAACTTCAATTCAGCGACATTACTGAAGGAAGCCTGAGAAAGGCTCTTGGAGAAGCAGTTGAGGGAGAACCTGCAAGGAATATGCAGTTTGCAACCCTGGCTCTGGGTATTGTATCTGGGACCACAGCCTGTGTTCTAGCAGTGGCTGCTTTCATGTTTGCTATGGTCACTTCTTCAGGCAACAAATTTAAAGAATTATTATTAATTGCTCTTTTCTTCGGATTGGGGCTAATATTCGTGTTTATGGTTCTGGCAGTGCTCTTGGGAATAGGTTCTTATTCTCTGACAGGAGGAGGAGCATCGTCTATCCGGTTTTACACTTCATTGTTTTTAGGTTACCTCGTTTTAGTACTGGGGTTGAACCAGTTCAACTATGCTTTTGAATTCGTGAAATTACCTGTATCTACCAAGCGATTTTTTGAGAGGATGCTGGAGGGTATGTTGAGCAAGAAAGGGTATATTGGTGCTTTTTTGTTTGGTATACTGTTTGCGCCAGTGAAACTTCCCTGTGCTCTCCCTGCTCTGGGAATGGTGATGCAGCGTATTCTGGTAGAAGGTGATTTAGCAGAAGGGCTGTCCTTGGCTGGCATATATGGTGTAGGTGTTTTGATCCCCCTGGTGGCGGTAGCAGTCATTAGCGGGGGCTCTTCCCAGTTTGCTTCCAAGTTGAGATGGAGTGATACGTACCGGAAAGTGAGCTGGGGTATAGGAGGTGTGGTAATTTTGGTTGTTGCTGCATGGATATTCTGGAACACATTTGAAATTCCTGAGAAAGTAACTACTGAGCATTACGTGGCTTTGGTAGCATTTGGAGTGGCTACTGTAGTGGTTATGGTATTGTTCATAAAATACGGGGAAGCAATAACCAAGAGTAAGCTGTGGAAGAGGACATCAAGGAAGCTGCAGAGAAAGTTCCGGTAGATGTAGATAATGGGATGAAAAATTTGAACTTATGAGGTAGAAAGGCATTCCTGCTGTGTGTTTTGAGATATTTGTCAAATAGAATGATAATTAAGGATATACTCTGTGCCTCTAATTTTGGAAAATCAGTTTTCAACTTATTTTCATCAAAAGATTTAAATACTATCAGGAGAAAAGAATGAAGAGGGATGTATATGGTAATCAAACTTCGTAGAGTTGGCAAGGGATTTGCTTTTTTGCTAATGATTTTAGTTTTGTCCATGTCTAATATTAATTTTTCTTCATGTCAATCTTGTTATCAATTTCAAGCCTATATTTGGGTGGACAGGGGATGCGGCAGTTCTTATTCAGAAGGAGACCCTATTAGTATTTATTACGTAGTTGAGGTGACATCGGTCCCTTGCGGAAGTTCTGAAAGCCCTCCTGATGATTCTGAAAGCCCTCCTGATGATTTTGGACGTTTTCCAGTGATGATAGCAGATCAATCCCAGTTTTTCTCCATTCCATCTCTCCCCCCCTCTGGCCCCCCGTCCACATATGATCCTATTGCCACAGTTTCAATAATTGATCACTATCCCAATCAAGCAGGTTCACACTATTTGGTTCTGAATGAACAACACTCAATCGGCACGATTGGTAGATTTGATAGTTTTGCAGATTGTATTGGGAGCGAGGGTCTTGAAACAGTTGAACTTATTGCTGTAGTTTTCACTGACATTGGCCCTCTCACGACTAGAAGCACTTGTTCTTTCTACGTTCACTGTTCATACGGAGGATATGTTCTTTTATCTGATGGAGGCAGTAATGATAGCTCTTCTGGAAGTAGTAGCTCATCTGGAGGGAGTGGAAGCCTTTCTGCACCTGCGTGTTACGATAATGATGAGGATGGATATACAACATGTGATGGGGACCGCAATGATTATAATGCTTCTGTTTATCCAGGAGCTGAAGACATCTGCGACGAAGTTGACAACGACAACGATGGGACAACAGATGAAGATTGTGACCCTTCTAGTATACTCCTAGCAGTATTTCCTGTGTCTCTTCCCACAGGAGAAACTGTAACAATTTCTGGGAATATTGCCCCTCCACGTGCAACTAGCATCATGTTGACATTCACCAAGCCGAATGGAGAATCCTTCACACATTCAGTTGATTCAGGTTCAGATGGAACTTTTTCCTATTCATTTGAGCCGGATTCTCCGGGAACATGGGCTGTTTCAGCATCGACAGAAAACACATCTCACTACAGAGGAGCTACCAGCAATATGGTTTCTTTCAATGTGAAAGTGAAAACACATATCTCTTTGAACGCTGCTCCTTCCCCTCTGTCTCTTGAGGAGAATGTTGAAATATCAGGTAATATAACACCTGTCAGAGTCACAGCTGTTGTGATCACCATTGAAGATGGAGAAGGAATTCTGGAAGAACACATTGTCACCACCTCTTCGGACGGCAGATTCTCTCTTTCCTACACCCCAGACCATTTTGGAATCTGGTATGTGTCAGCATCAGTAGAAAGCACTTCTGAGTACACAGCTGCCACAAGTGAAAAAAAATCATTTCACGTAAAAAAAATCGAGACATTTCTCACTCTAAGTGTTTCTCCCACTCTTTTGTACCCTGGAGGAGAGATGAAAATAGAAGGCAATATTACACCTGCCATGAGTGCTATTATCGCACTAACAATCGAGGATGGAGAGGGGAATCCCCAGGAAAAAGAAGTCACCACTTCTCCTAATGGCACCTTTTCTCTCTCCTACAACCCAGAAAAAATTGGAACATGGTCCGTTTCAGCCAAGTTCTCTGGAACACAAAAATATGAGAGTTCGATTTCACGTACTGTCTCTTTCACTGTCACAAGAGAAGAAAGTGCGATATCTTTAAATATTTCTGAAAATAGAATTGCAGAATTCAATCCAGTCAAAATTACAGGTGAGATTCGCCCTTCAAGATCAACGACTGTGTATATTTATCTGGAAAATGACAGTGGCGAACTCCTCAACTTTCAAGTGCTGTCAGAAAAGGACG
>SMTZ1_10009721_pt1 | contig 10293 bp, 5 predicted proteins | sample DeeMarSWOR136_30_FD_25667 | JGI IMG/M metagenome (IMG submission 25667) | reverse complement strand
GGCTTTTTTTTTCAAGGTAATAAAGATAATTTTCAAAACTGACATCAGGAGGTACTCGATGATCAACTGTAGGGATATAGCCACCTTGTTCTATCAACGGTTGGAGTCTTTCCAACTCCCGATCTATATTTTCCTTACTATTAATCAAACTTAATTTGTTAACTCCACCAATCATAAGAATATCTTTGCCATAGTCCTGGCGCAATTTTATCCGATCCGTATGGGCTGCTTCAATGGGAAACATGCAATTAATCCCGCTGTTTAACCACCCCGGCACTAATTCATAAATTCGACCATCACAATCTAATATATTGATGTCAATATTCTTTTTTAAAAGAGCATCCGTAATTTGTTTATAGCGCGGTACCATTAGTTCATTAAAAAGCTCTGGTGATATGAGAGGTCCTTTGTTATAGCACATATCTTCCCACCACCACGCCATATCTACATCAACGTTCGGCAAGGCTTTTTCTATAAGATAAATTGCCATCTCCATAAGATGTTCTATCATCTCTGTTACCCATTGCCTTTCAGTCATTAACGCAATGGAAATGTTTTCTACTCCCATCCAATTCCTCAAACACCCATAGAGGGAACCAGCGTTAAAACCAATAGACATTCCTAAGGCATGGGCTTTTTCAATAGCTCCTTTTACATCGGCGATACGATCATCATTGGTATAATCTAAATGCTCTAATTTATATCTTTTCCAATCCTGATACGTCTCCAGACCATATTTTATATATTTAGGAATACTGGTTCCGCTGATTGAAACTTTACATATATTACCCTCACTGTCCTGAATAATTTTGTACTGGCTATTTTGTTCAAAGACTCAAATGGTGGATAGAGTCCATTTATAACTGGAATAGCTGGTATAATGGAAACTCCCTCAAGCCCAAGATAATTCTCCATATCTTGGTTAGTTTGTATGTCTGCAGGTAAACCCTGTTTATGCCAAAGTTTGATCGTCTCAGTCCAATATCCAAAATCCATATTTGGTACCTGATCTGGTTTTTGCCGATGCATGATTCGATTGAATCGTTCACGAGTAGTTAAAGACTTTTGCATATTGTTATAAATTTAAATGGTTTAATTCAAGTTATAAGTTCGATTACTACAATTTGATAGATTTTAAGTCGATCGATAATTACTATTACACGATTTCCCTTGATTGACCATTTCACTGAGTTAAGCTGATCAGTGGGACTGAATACTTCCACGCTTTTTCCATTTGCAGAAGATGGGAGTGGAACTGCTATACGAATATCTTTTAAAATTAATGGCTTTCCAGATTTAGTCACTACAGCTTCAGTTTTATCACCCTTCTCTTCAACAAGGATAGGCGTCCGATAATTTACTGCATGAACGACTAATCTTTCTGGACGACCACATTTCGATGGAAGCAGGTAAGCATGTATATGAACGCCGGCATCAGTTTCAATCGGACACCAACTCAGCTTCAATCCTAATAATTCTTCAATTTTTTGGATAAACTTTGGTCCCAGGTCTACACCTTTTTCTAAATCGGTCTGTCGTGCATTATTGAGAAAGTTTCGTGCGCTGATAAACTCGTTCGCACGTTCTTCCATCAGGCACCACAAATCAGATTGGCGTTTTGGAACATGATCTGATTCAAGCCTGAGAAATTTCCCTTGACCATAGGGTACGCACTTAAATTCATTGGTGACGCTGCAAAGGTTTGCTAACGGATCTGTTTGACGAGGTTTTGCATATTTATCTTCTGTGCCAAATGGTTCAATTATAATGAGATTTCCGCCTTGATTTACATAATCAATCAGCGTTTCAATTTGTGTCGTATTTAAATATTGAAGTCGGGGCGCAATGACGACTTTGTATTGATAAATCCCTCGGATATTTTCTTCTGTGATCATATCGAATGGAATCTGTGACTCTGAGAGAATATGAACTAAAGCGTGCGTCATTGCCAGGTGCTCCGAATTTTCATAAAACACCTGATCGCTCCAAAATAGTACTCCGACTTGAGCCCATGAACGACCATCATCCCATAAATCAGCATGATCACTAAAGAATCTTTTCCACCGCTTACGGGATTCAGGAGCACTTAAACCACATTGAATAAATGCGCCACCTCCACCGGCTGCAATCTCTGCATGTGCTAAATCAGCCGCTCGATCATCAGTGACATGATATAACAGTGTTCCCGCACGAGTTCCAGCAGCCATCGCCCAGCGAGTGGCAAAAATATTTGAAATAATAACTCCGCTTTCTAAAGAACCTACCTGATTTACCTCTTCGAACATCTGCATATCAACTTTTGGCGCCCAATGTACCAGATCGATAGCATCTACTCTTCGCTTGTTCAGAGCATCTAATGTAGACATTGAACCAAGATTCGCCACTGTGTAAAAGTCATCGCCACGACCTTGCTCAGCGTACTGTACCCTTCCCACTCGCTTAAGACGCTCAAACTGCAGCGCCATACTTTCGCACCAAAATCTTTGGGTTTCAACCCAAAGGAGTAGATCACGAGGAGTAGCACAACATCGTTGCTGAATATTGGAAGAGCCAAAACGATTTTTCAATAAACGTGCTAATTCCTTGCTTTCTAAATATTGGTTGAAATAATGTCTTAGCACCGTCTGAACAAAAGCATTTTTCTTCTTCACAGTAACCGTACTCGCTGAATTTCCACCGTATTGATCATTTAAATATTCTGTGAAATTATTAGCAGGTGGATATTCCGCTAATGAATTCTGCATATAACATCGCAATAGACGCCAGTCATTTTCTAACATAATTCCGCTTGTATCTTTTAAACCAAGTACAGAACCGAGATTTTCCTGATCCCAAATTTGATTGAGATAGGGTTTGAAATTAGTTAAGATAAATTCCTCAAAATCTTTATAAATTGTAGAAAGATTAAGAATTCGATGGTCTTCCGTTCCAAAGATTTCTCGGAGGCCGTTTTTCCCGTATTTATTGAGAAGATAAATATCAAACTTTTCCTGGCAATGCGGGCAATAACAATAAAGTGTGTTGACATCGAAAAACATACCATCGTAATTAACCGCAGCTATTTGTCGCACAACTAAATTCAGATATTCTACCCACCCAGGATGATTAATACATGGATCGTAATGGAGTACACCCTTAGGACCACTACCTAATTGGTGAGGTCCCCTCACTTGGGACCACAAACTTGGATCTGCCGCTGGTTTTGGACCTAATCCATAAGAGCGATAATCGTCCCAATGATCATAAAAGTTAAAAAATCCTTTCCGCTCTTCTGGACGACCGAAAAAAGCCATTGTATAAACGTAAGGAATAAGTCTTTCAACTCCAGCAGCATGCATCTTATTAATAACTCTTTTAATTCGTTCAATCTCACGTCCAACCTCGTTTGGCGCTAACATATCATCGATGTATAATTCACCACCGTAAGCTGGACCATAACCGCCCTTAAATGGAATTTGATAACCGAGATGAAAGAGATCAGGGGGACTGGCGCTTAATTCCTTTAGAAACGATTCATTTTCAGGATCAGGCAAGTACCAAATACAGTATGTATACGGTACGGATGTTTTTGCCGGGATAGTAAATTCGCGAACAACAGGGATTTGCGCATGACATATATTAGAAATTATCAAGCTGGTAATAATTATTATTTGCCGCATAAAATAATCCTCGTTCATTAGTATCTAAAAAGTAATATTCTTGTACATTGAACCAAAAAAATAATAAACGGATTTGATTTCAAACATTGAATCCTATTAAAAAGGTTTTAATTTCATACGGCTTGATGTAAAACCTAAATGAGTCTTCGTTAAAATCGATTGGTTTTTCATCTGTTTCAATAAGATTGCATTCTTCAACTGCTTTTAATGGATAACTAAATTTAATTTCGATTTCTCCTCTTTCATTGTAAGCTTCATAAACTCGTAGAATAATTTTATTGCTATCTTCAGCTTTTTTCAAGGTCTCAATAATAACATTTTCACGATTTACATTTACAAAGGAAAATTTAGCTGAAGAAATATCTTTTTTCTTGGATCGAATAATTCGTGGCAGCAATGGGTAGTTAAACTCATAAGCCATTTGGACTGTATGACCACACCGCCAATCATCCTCATGTGGATATAGCGCATAACAGAAACTATGGTGACCAATATCGGCATTGGGATCTGGATCTATCGCTGATTTTAATAATGTCAATCGCATCACATTGTCTTTAATATCATAACCATATTTACAATCATTGAGCAGACTGATCCCATAATTGCCTTCAGAAAGATCAGCCCATTTTTGGGCAGGGACTTCAAATTTCGCTAAATCCCATGCTGTATTCCAATGTGACGGTCTCGCAATGTTTCCGAACGGAATTTCGTAAGTGGCTTTATTTGCATGAATAGCTACAGGAAAAGCTACTTTAAGCAAAGTTTGATGCTGCTGCCAATTGATTTCAGTTTTAAAATCAATACGCGGGAGTTTATCATAGATATAAATATATTGGTTTATTGTAGATGATAAAAATATCCGTTTTAAAAAAAGTCCACCGCGAATCGGTCCTTTTTCGATGACTTTAATCTCTTTGAGTTCTGTTAATCCCAAACATTTGTCTTGATAGGAAATATCTATATCCCAGGCATCGTTAGCTAAAGGGCGGTCTTCAAACAATTGGAGGAGATTTCCTGATTTGCCAGTTTCGATAATTTCCCGTTGGTATCGTTTATCATAAATAGATGTGATTTGGCCCTGGGAATCAAGCTTGATATTAAAAAATCGGTTTTCGATACGATGCGGTGAGACATTCATACTGGATGGAAATGATTCATTTAATTTATTATCTCGAAGTTCAAACACCTGATAGCCCATAGATGGTGTTTCCTCCGAATGAAAAAGTACAGCTTCCCAATCACCTAAAACCTGAAATACAACTTTATCGCCCTGTGAATTAATTATATCAAAATGTTTCAAATCATTTTTCAATGGTAAGAAAACCAAATCAGATCGCTTCCATGAAAGGGGATTAAATATAACAAGTTTTTTGTTATCTCCTTTTGAAGAGAGTTTTATACAAATTTGTTTTAATGCCTCATCAAGTGTGTTTTGCCCGATGGTTGTTACTTTTTCATAATCGTGCTCACTATCCTTGTAAACTTCGGCAATGGAGGAGCCGGGAAGTATATCATGGAATTGATTGAGAAGCAATAACTCCCAACCACAATTCAATTCATGCTGTGGATATTGACTTGTTTCCAAAAAGTTTAATACTGAAAACAGCTCAGCATTGTGATACAGTATTTCGCAGTGTCGGTTATTCTTCTTAATCCTCGCTTGCGACGTGTAACAACCCCTGTGAAGCTGCAGGTAAAGTTCGTCATTCCATACAGGGAGCTGATCCACATTATGTTCTAACTCGGAAAAAAAATTTTCAACTTTGCCATGTTGCTGATACGGTAGCACCTTCATGTAATTGATTCGCTTCGCATTTTCTAACATCTCACGAGTTGGTCCTCCGCCACCATCACCCCAGCCAAATGAAAGCAATACTTTTTGATTTTCTTGCTGCTGATGATAATTATCCCAACAGGATTTCACCGTTTTGGGATTTAAGTCTACACTGTAATCATTCCATCCTCGTGGATCAGGTGTGGTTATAAAATGAGCTAAAATCCGGGTTCCGTCCAATCCTTCCCAATAAAAAGTATCATAGGGAAATTTCACAAATTGATTCCAACTTAACTTTGTCGTCATAAAATAGCGCATGCCACTTTTTTTTATAATCTGGGGAAGTGAATAACAGAAACCAAAACTATCGGGTAACCAGACAACTTTATCATCAATTCCAAATTCTTTTCTAAAATAGCGTTTCCCAAACAAAAATTGACGTACCAACGACTCACCGCCGGGAATATTGCAATCGGCTTCGATCCACATTCCACCAGTAGCCTCCCATTGTCCAGTTTTTATCTTCTCTTTCACACGATTGAAAAGAGAAGTGTAATACTCTTGTACATATTTGTAAAGCTGTGGCTGACCTTGAATAAAGCAATATTCCGGATAAAGATCCATCATCCGCAGGGCATTAGCAAAAGTTCGAGCGACTTTTTTCTGGCTGTGTTTTATTTGCCACTTCCAGGCAATATCAAGATGTGCATGCCCAACAGAAATTACAGCAGGATGTCTTTGCACTTGCGACAATTCTGAGTAGAATTCTTGACGTATATTATTATTAGCTTTTGTGATAGACATGAAAAACTCGGACTGACCTATGTGTAAAAAATCTACCTGTAGAAGTGTTTGTTCCAAAATCCGAAATAAACGAGGAGTCTCGATATGTTTTTCTCCAATCGCTAAGATGGTATCAAAGATCATTTTCGTATTGTAATAAAAATCTTCTACTTCTTCATGAAGAACAACAAGATCGGCTTGCTCAAATTTATGCTGATGTGATTCTAAGCCGCTAAAAGCTTCAATAGCTAATAGATGATTCTCTCCAGCAGTAACTTTGTCCCATACAGGAATTTCATTTCTACGGATATCCACACTTTGTATCAATTCGCCATCCAGAAAAACTGTTAGTTCATATTCTCGCAAATCACCGCCTTCACTACTTTTAAAATAGAATCGTTTTCCTGGCTGAATAATGATAGCGATTTTTTTATCTTTAAACTCCTCTGGCACGCTAAAAGGAATTCGAAACCAACAGAGGAGATCTCTACCGCCCCAAAGTTTTCCGATGGAAAAGGATTCCCAATTGCGATCATCAAATCCATGTTTTTCAACATCCTTAAATTCTCCAACACAGTATCGAATATCTTCCAGTATCTGGACTTTTGTGTAAATAAATTCCTTAATTGTCTCAATTTTTCTTTGAAGATTTTTTAACTGTTTATCCATTTCGATATTATTTTAAAATTCCGTTTGTTAACAATATTTGTTTAATTTTTCTGACCTCTTCCTTTGAGGCAGGAAGAATAGGTCTTGCCGTTATCGGCTCACATAATCCTAAAAAGTGCATCGCTGCTTTTAATCCTCCTAAATAGGAACAACATTCATAAATCTGCCAGATTTCATTTATTTCTCTTTGTAATTCGAATACCTTTTCAGAATTAGCTTTAATTGCCTGGTAAAAGCGTACACAGTGTCCAGGAATTAAATTTGAAATTCCATCCAATCCACCATCCGCACCTGATAAAATACCAGCGCCCCATAGCTGTGATTTACCGACAAATATTTTAAAATCATGACGAACATATTTTAGCTCGATTAGTTTTTGCAAAAAAGCAAGATCACCTGTGCTATCCTTAATACCGATAATATTTTCAAATTCTAAAAGCTTGATTATAGTTTCTAAGGCAATAGGAGCCTTCGTAGTTAAAGGGATATTATAAAGCATAACAGGAATAGAGGCGTCTTGTGCTATCTCCTTGAAATAGTTATAGAGTTCTTCTTGTGAACTTGGAGGATAGAAAAATGGTGGATGGATTACTGCTATATTCGCACCTAATTTCTCTGCGTCTTTCAGATTCCGAATTGTTCTTTTAGTGCTGGTATCGCTTACTCCTGCATATACAGGTATATTGAAGCTTATTTCATCCACTACTTTTGTTAAGATCTTAATTCTTTCATTATCAGAGAGACATATTCCTTCTCCTGTTGTACTATTAACGAAAATCCCATGGACATGTGCTGCCAGTAAATGTTCTATTATTTTATGTAAGGCAGATTCATCAACGGTCTCATCAGGTCTAAGTGGCGTAATTATTGGTACAACAATGCCGTGAACAAGTGATATGTCAAGCTTCATTTTATCTCTTTTCTCACTTTGTCCCATATTATCGTTCTACCTTTTCACAACAATTTTGATGGTAACAATCTTTTTCTTTTTAATATTTACGATAATTATATTCTCTCTCACCTCACATTTTTGCAGGGGCTTTTCTTCAAGTGTAACATAATGAGCTGATACGATTATAAAATCTAAATGAAGAAATCCTGTTATCTTTTTCATTGATGGATTGAAACAACGAACTATTATAGCTTCATCGTTTTCTGCTTTTTTTATACCTGTTATCACCAGTGTATCTGGTTCCAATCTCAAAAAAGATCGCCTCTTCGCCCATTTACCATAATTCTTTCCCACCTGCACAATATTCAATTGTTGATTGTGGCTATATGTCTGCTTGAAGACCTCACCAGTTTCCCAATTTCCTTTATGAGGATAAATAGAATATCGGAAGGTATTCTTACCCAGACACTGAGAACCTTTCTGTTCTTTTGAATAATCCTGCATCCCTACACCACCAATCTTCAATGGGAAACAACGCAATAGTGTTAGCGCAAAAGTACGTCTTGTATCATCAAAAGCCTCGTATTCTTTCAATCCATAATTAATAAATGCGATTCCTTTTTCCTTGTCAGAATAATCTACAAAACTATTCATAGGATTGGGGTATAAAGGTGGCTCGGGCCATTCACTGGTATCCTCTGTGCGTGGGATCTGTCGTTCCAGGACATCGAATTGTCCTTCGACATGGACTTTTTGTGTATCCAGATCGGTGGGGAACATTATTCGTAGCCAGTGATCTTCACAAGGATTATCTATTTCAGTTATCACATCAAGTCGACGAGCTCCCCTGGCTAATAAAAGGGTATGCTTAGCTTTTAAGGGCTTGGTCAATTCACTACGGCACATCCCTTCTTCTGCGGATGCCACTGGTAATTCTATTGCTAAATATATTCCAAATTGAGCGATTAACGGTCCATCTATCTCCAAACACAGACGAGCGACAGATCCTATCGAATTAAAAATTTGATCCTTTTTTGGAGAGACCTGAGTCCAGGGATCTCCAACCTCACCACAATCCCAGAGATAACCGAGATCTTTATACTCTTTTTTATTTTCTTTATCATAAATATTCCAGGTACCGTTACTATTTAACATTACTCGAATGAATTCGTTTTCTATCGTATTGTTTGCAACCACCAAACTACCAGATAGGCGTTTGGGATCTTTCGTAGCTTTTATTTTAAAACATCGGTAACCAAAGGCTGGAATACGATCTGCAGGAAAATAAATATGGTGGCGAGTCATTCTTAAAAACAGCGGCGAATCGATTGCTTGTTGCAACACAGGAAATTGGGATTCATCGGAAATTGGCTGCAGAACAACCTGTTCGCTTTTATCATTCTCCATCGTAAGATTCAAAGGTATTGGATCAATAGCATAGGCACCACTCCACTCCTGGGGGATATCAATATAAGCACTAACAATCTCATTGCGTTCATAATTAGTGGGATTTATAATCACTATATTAATATCTTTAGGATCAGATTCAGAGAAATCAATATTAGATGCAAGGTAGAGATAGTTTTTTTCAATTAATCCACATGCAATTTCTTTTGCCTGATTAAAACGGAATATCATATCCTCATGAACCGAATCCACGCTACATCCACCGATGCTGTCATGCCCATGATTATCCAACAGATAACGCCAGGCTAAATCAAGAAACTTTTGCGGATATTCCCCTCCATTTAACCAACAAGAAACTTTTGCGGATATTCCCCTCCATTTAACCAATTAAAAACGGCAAACGGTTCGGTATAATTTGTTAATAGCGATTCAGTTTCATAATTGGCTTGTTTTATATAAAGTCTTGCCGAGATTACTTGCCCTGCTAAAGACGACGACCATACATCCTTTTTAACAAAACGCATTTCCCCTTTTAAAATTTTTAGGTTGGAAACTGTTTCTCGCAAGCTTTTAACATACTCAGGTAGGTTGCTATGGATGACGGTATCATTTGACAATAGCTCATTTGCATCGTTGATAAGTTGTGGTTCAACGTTACTGGGTGCACTATTATCGTGTCCTTGCGCCCATAATAAATGCGAAGTTGAAAAATCTTCCTTCCCAGAATCACGTAAACGTTCCAAAGATTTTTTTAGCTTTTCCTTATGATATTCTTCTCGGGGATCAGCTAATTTGTAATCACGTTTATAATTATCTGCATCGCAAAAACGAAATAGTGTACCATCCATTTCCCAATGAAATTCCCGGTCATCAACTCCCCAGTCACGATTGAAAACTACTGGACGATATACATCGTACCAAAAATTGCAGCGTGGTAATTTGGAAAATCGAGAACATAACGCTTTGGTACCATCAGCTCCTTCCCAGATGAATTCAGATTTTTCTGTATCTGTCTTGCTGATTCCTCTATAAAATAAAACTGTATCAATACCGAATCCATCATATATTTGTGGTAGCTGGGAAATTTGACCCCACGAAAAGGGCGTGTA
>SMTZ1_10008775_pt1 | contig 10293 bp, 12 predicted proteins | sample DeeMarSWOR136_30_FD_25667 | JGI IMG/M metagenome (IMG submission 25667) | reverse complement strand
GATCGACGGTAGCCTTGCGGGTCAATCCTCAATTACCGGCGAAGCTCTTAAATCAAGACCACTAGACGGCTCGCTTGCAGGACAGTCCTCAATAACTGGCCTGGCATACAGGACAAGGGGCCTCAAGGGGAGCCTTGCTCAGGGTTCATCTGCCTCCGGCGATACAAGCATAACAGCAGAGGTAGAAAGCCAGGTCAGCGATCGGGAAATCCAGCTTGACACATATCTCGATAAGCAGCTCGGCTTCAAGGCATATCTTGAGAAAATAGTGAATTTTAAAGGCGTGCTTGATAAGACATTAAAACCATAAAGGATAGAACGATGAAACAATGGCTCATAAAACAAGGCAACGCATCGGTACAGGATATCCCCGTTTATGATAAAGACGGAGCCTTGCTGACAAATCTGGCAACGACCACATCAATAAAATTCCAGGTCAAAAAGAATAAAACGGATGCCTCAACAAAGATCGCAAAGACGAAGGGAGCGGGGATAGAGGTCAACACCCCCTCGGCGGGCTACCTGAGAATAACGCTGACCCCGACAGATACGGGGATAGATGTCGGTGATTATTATATGGCGATTGAACTCCAATGGAGTTCGTCTGAGATATACGAGGTCATTATCGAGATAGACGATGAGAAGACTGACCGCTTCAGGATACAGCAAGACATTATTTAGGGAGACTTGAAATGGCAGAACTTAACAGCAACGCTTTAACATCGATAGAGAATTTTAAGGATTATATCAATTATAGCGACGACGATAAAGACCCGATATTTGAACGCCTTATAAACTCTGCCTCTGATTTTCTGGCTCGCTACTGGAATCGCACTCTACCGGCAACGACCTATACGCTGGAGAGATATGACGGCGGAGGCGAAAAGCTCTTCTTGCGGAACTTCCCCGTTACGGCGATAACCCAGGTCAGCCAGGGGGAACTTGGGATCATCAGAATAAAATACACATCGACCACGGCCTATAACGCCTATGTCAGCGTAAGCACTACGGGGGTTGCCCTAAATGTTGATGGGACACCGGTAGCGGAGAAAACCTTTGCGCTCAATGCGACCATGCAGGCTATGGCAACCGCCCTCAATGCCGAGAGTGGGTGGGAGGCTTCGGTCATCTCAAGCCTCTATAACGGCTATCCCTCAGCTCGGCTGTTCAAAAAACTTAACCGCTTCGCCCTGAATGCCTACACATATTTAGAGATGCCTGACCAGCCGCTAGATGATTATGACGTGGATTATGACAGGGGGATTATCTATCTTCCATCGGGATTCAATAAGGGCTTCCAGAACATCTACGTGAGCTATGCGGCCGGTTTTGCTTCGGATAGCATCCCCTCATCGGCAGAGCAGATTTGCATAGAGTTAGTTAAATATAAATATGACGGGATTGATAAGGATACGGGGTTGTCGTCTGAGAAAATAGGCAATGTCTATGCCTATACACTCAGGGATTTAAAGGACGCCTTGCCTCCAGAGCTTCTGGCGGAGGCCAATCAATTCAAATCGAGGGTCTGATGAGCTATCGCAATTTACTTGATTCGACCTGCGCAATAAAGAGGGAGACCCCTGGGGCGTCCGACGGCATGGGAGGGTATGGAACGCCAACCTTGACAACGCTGCACTCAAATGTGCCGTGCCGATTTGAGACGCTGACCAAGAAACTTGAGATCATAGCCTATGATAAAGAGGCGGTCTATCCAGACTATTATGTTTACATGGAATATAAAAGCGGAGTACAGGAAGGCGACCTCGTGGTCAAGGGTTCAAGGTCATTCAAGATAAAGCTCGTAGAGAACTGGAGCGAGCAGGATGAGTATATGAAACTGGCGGTTGTGGAGCATGGGAGAAGTGCATAATGGCAATGCCAATAATTAAAATTTCATTAAAAGAAATTATAAATATCTGTCCATTAGGGTTATTTCATTTTAGTATTCACAGAGTAAAAATTGGAAGTAGATTTAGCAAATTTATGATTATTTTGGCAGATGCACTTGATTATAAGGCTTGGTGGGTATGATGGCTAGGTGCCTCATAACAGGCGGCGCAGGCTTCTTGGGTCATCATTTGACTCAGCATATCATGAAGAATACAGATTGGGAGGTCGTCATTTTTGACAAGTTAAGCTATGCCTCTAACGGGCTTGAGAGGCTGAAGGAGATAGGGGCGCTCTCCAGCCGTCGGGTGTCGTACTTCACGGTCGATATAAGCCAGCCGATAAGTGAAGGCGTGGAAAAGGAAGCGGGCGGTTTCGATTACATCTTCCACCTTGCCGCAGAGAGCCATGTCGATAACAGCATCGCTGACCCAGAACCCTTTGTTGTGTCGAACGTGCTGGGGACGATGAGGATGCTTGACCTTGCAAGGCGACAGCAGAAGTTAAAGAAATTCCTCTATTTCTCGACCGATGAGGTTTTCGGACCCGCCCCCCAGGGTGTCTATTACAACGAATGGGATAGATACAGGGCATCGAATCCCTATTCGGCAACGAAGGCTGGGGCGGAGGAGTTGTGCGTCGCTTATCATAATACATATGAAGTTCCCGTTATTATAACGCACTGTATGAACGCTTTTGGAGAGAGGCAACACCCAGAGAAATTCATCCCCATGTGCATAAAGAAAGTGCTAGATGGCGAGAAAGTCCTTATCCATTCAGATCCATCGGGTAAGAATGCTGGCAGTCGATTCTATATCCATGCGCGAAACACATCGGCAGCGGTACTCTTTTTGGCAGACAAGGGGGAGGCGGGCGATAAGTATAACATCGTAGGCGAGCGAGAGGTCGATAACCTTGAGATGGCAAGGCTCATAGCGGAGACAGCGGGCAAGAAGCTTAAATACGAGATGCTCGACTTCCATTCTAAGCGTCCTGGGCATGACCTGAGATATGCCCTCAACGGTAAGAAAATGGCTGAGATGGGATGGCGACTCCCCATGTCGTTCGAGGCATCGCTGAGAAAGACAGTCCGATGGACGGTCGAGCACCCCCAATGGTTGGAGTGGTAGAAATGGCTGGTGAAGTTACCGTAAAGGTCGAAGGCGTGAAAGAGTTGATAAAGAATGTCCGCGCCTATCAATTCATAAAGAAGGAGGCTATCCGTATCGCCCTTGTGAGGGGAGGCTTTAAAGTAGAACTTGCGGCGAAGGAGATGTGTCCGGTTGACACGGGAAGGCTTAGGAGTTCGATAGCAACGGACAAGAGTGAAGTCCAAGGCTTTGTGGTAAAGGTTGGCACGAATGTTAAATATGCCCCATATGTTGAGCACGGCACGAAAAAGATGGCAGCCCAACCATATCTTCATCCCGCGCTTTTCATGTTCGAGGGTGAGATTATCAAGGATATTAAAGTGATCCTCAAAAAGGATGAGCATCTGAAATGACCATAACCGTTCCGCTCTTCAAAGTTCATATGCCCGCATCGGTGGATGAGCCATTATTGAAGGTTCTGCACTCTGGGTATATCGCTCAAGGGGCTATGGTTGATGAGTTCGAAAAGAGGCTTATCCGCTGGGTGAATAATGAGAATCTATTGGCCCTCAACGCAGGGACGACCGGGCTTTACCTGGCCCTGAAGCTCGCTGGCGTAGGCAAAGGAGACGAGGTTATCTCAACCCCCATGACCTGCATGGCGACCAATGCCCCGATCGTAACGGCTGGGGCGTCTATTGCCTGGGCTGACATAAACCCAGAGACGGGGAATGTCGACCCTGCGACCATAGAACCGCTCGTAAAGAAAAAGACGAAGGCTATCATGTGCGTACATTGGGGAGGCTACCCTTGTATGATTTTTAACACAAAAGTGATAGTTAAAAATGGGGCGAATATTGAAATAAAAGAAATAGGAAGATTAATAAATAATATTCCTGATTATGTTCTTGGTTTAGACAATAATTTGCCATCTTGGGTTAAAGTTAAGGGGGTAACAAAAAGATACTTTACTGAAAATTTAATAAAAATTAAATCAGATGGTAAAGAGATTATTGTTACGCCAAATCATTTATTTTTTACTAAAGAATTTGGTTGGTTAGAGGCTGGTTTACTTGCCGAAAACATGCATTTAAATCACTTTACATATGTTGGTGATTATGATAACATAAGTGTTGGAAACGAAAATGAAATATCATTGCTGGACAAAAGAAAAAATATTAATTTTGAAAAAGATATATCCCATTGCAAATTCAACAAGGGAGATAATGACTCAATTACAAGAATTCAGTTGGAATCAAATAAAATCGAAAGCTACACGCCTAAATTTGAAATTGAAAAATCGGGCGCGGATAACAAGAAAATATCATCCTTTAAAGAAAATGAGCGAGACAGAGAAAGCATATATTGCAGGAATTATAGACGGAGAGGGGACAATTTCCCTGACAAGATATACTCGTGGCAATACGTTTATTCCTTATGTAGCAATTTGGAATACGGACAAAAGGTTAATAGATTACATAATGAAAACAGTGGGTTTTTCTCCTCAAGTAAAATGTCGCAATCGCCATCCAAATTTCAAATCTTGTTATTCAATAATGTGGAAGAATTTTCGAGTAGAAAAATTATTAGAAATAATCATCCCTTATTTAATAGTCAAAAAAATTCGAGCAGAAATGGTTTTGGCTTATTGCAAACGTCATCTAGATCAATCGGTCGGAACAAAACTAGATCAGGAAGATCAGGGAATTATCCAGAAGATCCAAGCTCTAAATGGGTAAAAATAGACTCAATTGAAACAGTAAAGGGTAACTGTTTCGTCTACGATCTTATTACAAATTCCAAAAACTTCTTTGCCAACGGTATATTAGTCCATAACTGCGACCTGGATGAGATAAATGCGATAGCAAGCAATCATGGATTAAAAGTCATAGAGGATGCCGCCCATGCTTTCGGGGCTAAATATAAGGATAAGGTTATTGGCTCTGTATCCGACTACACGATGTTCTCGTTCCAGGCGATAAAGCATTTGACGACTATCGACGGCGGGCTTCTCTGTTGTAAGAGCAAAGATGATTATGAGCGGGGCAGGCGACTCCGCTGGTTTGGCATAGATAGGAATGCCGACTCTAAGGCGTCAAATTTCGAGCGTGACATTGAAGAGGCTGGCTACAAATGGCATATGAATGATGTTGAGGCAACGATAGGAATAGAACAGTTGAATTGGGTCGGATGGGTATTGAGGCGACATCGGGAAAATGCGGCTTTCTATGATTATGAACTGCGGAGACGAAAGATAAAGAAAATCAAGCCGCTTAAATATGAAAAAGACCGGGTCTCATCCTACTGGCTCTATACGGTCTTTGCCGATAACGTGGATGCTTTCATATCCTTTATGGCCGGCTGTGGTGTGCAGGCCTCTCGTGTTCACGGACGGAATGACAAGCATTCCTGTTTTAAGCAATTCGCCCCCAAAAAGCCATTAAAGGGCCTAGAGGAGTTCACGGCCAAACAGTGTGCCATCCCCGTCCACTGGGGATTGACCTCTCAGGATAGGATGAGGGTCATTAATTCTATTGAGGAGTACGAAAGGAAGGCCTAAATGTTTTGGCATAAAGATATAGGTTTCCGGGCTGTCGAGGAGAAAGACCTTGAGAGCTTGCGGTCGCTGAGGAATGACCCTTCGACTTGGATGTTCCTGACCGATGTCAAGGTCGTGAATTCGATAATGCAGGAAGAGTGGTATGAGAGGATGAGCAGGAATTCCGGAATACAATATTACACGGTTGTTAAGCGAGTTAAGACGTCGGAGGGGAATGAGGAGGGCGATTTCCTGGGTATGATAAGGACTGATGAGATAGACTTTGTGAATCGCTCAATGAGAGTTGGCTGTGATATTACACCCGCAGAAAGGCGGAAAGGCTATGGGACGATGGTCTTTGAGGCCATCATGAAATATGCCTTTGACCAGCTTAACATGAACCGCCTGTGGCTCTGTGTGCTGGACAATAATATGGTCGCCCGGAATCTCTATAAGAATGTCGGCTTTGAGGTCGAGGGGCGTTACCGACGGGCGATATGGAGAGATGGCGATTGGCATGATTATATTATCATGTCGATATTGAGAGAGGAATATAAAGAATGATTTGGATATGGGCTTACACTATGACCCCTTATTTCAAGCGGCAAGGGTTTCCGATCGGCCAATCAACTTCTCGATTATTACCGAGCGTGCTTTTGAGTGGCTTGCCTGCTTTCCGCTATCCGCAAACATATCCAAATCAAAATTATTTTATCACGAACAAAATAAAATAGCAAGAAAATAATATGCACTTTGAAAATCGGCTTTTCTGGATGTGGCTCAGTAAGGAATATCCGCGCTATTTCAACTGGCCCAGTCGAGTAGTGGAGTTCGGAAGCCTGAATATAAACGGCAGTATCCGCAATGTTTTTAAATGCACGGCCTACATCGGCGTTGACTGGCGACCTGGGCCAGATGTGGACATGGTAAGCCTGGCCCATGAGGTTCACTTCGCCCCAGAGAGCGTTGATACGGTCGTGTCGGCGTCCATGCTTGAGCATGACCCATATTGGAATAAGAGCCTGGCTAAGATGGCAGAGGTGCTTAAAAAGGATGGCCTATTTGCCATAAGTTGGGGGGCGGCCCTTAATCCCCCTCACCATCCAGAGGCCGCTCCCGACAGTGGATTCCATGCCCTCAAGGTCGGGCTTGTATTGCCATGCCTGGAGGAGCTTGGTCTATACGTTCACACTTTCAAATATGATAGGACGATATGCAAGGAAAGCGGGGATAAAGAGTTCATGGAGGCGCGGTTAAAAAATCCGCTTTATGGGATGGGGAGCGTTGCCCTGGTCGCATTCAAAGATAAAAGCCTGGCAAAAGGAGAGCGGTATGTTGAACCGCTGATAGAGGAAGATAAGGCATGAAAAGCTGTTCGGTGTTGATTAGCAACTACAACACATTTGAGGCCATACAGCTCTGCGTGGAATCCGTGCGGAGATACACCCAATATCCCCATAAGATCATAGTCTGCAACGATAAGTGCATAAATGGCGTAGACGATATTTACCTGCGGGAGTGCCGAGACAAAGGATGGCTGGAACTCTATGAGAGCGATAAACATCTTACCCACGGGGGAAGCCTTAACGTGCTGATAAACGAGCTTTGCGATACCGATTATGCCGCAGTCCTTGACTCCGATGTTCAGATAATGGCTAAAGGATGGCTTGCCGACCTGATCGCCATAGCAGAGAAAGATCCTAAGGCACTAATAATCAGCGACTACAAGCATGAGGGCATTAATCCTTATGGATACAGGACGGGGTTTTATACCCTCTGGTTCGGGCTTTTGAACATGAATGCCTATCGGGACGGGATGAAGGTTGACTGGATGTTCGAGCAAGCATACAGACAGGGCTGGCCATATAAAGACCTATTCTCCTATCTAAGCGGAATACCTAAGCCAGAGACATTCAATGAGGACTTGGTGTTTAATGACCCGGGAAGCAAGCTCTGGCTCAAGGTAAATTATGATAACCCCAAAGGATACAAGGCGGTTTACGTTCCCGATGCTCTGAGGGCCAAATATCGGCACTATGGGCATATCTCTATGATATCCATCTCTCACCCTAGCCATTCAGAGCAGGTGAGGATAAATAGGGAGACTCGCTTTGCTCAGATAAAAAACGAACTCAGGAGGCTCAGGTGCCAAGCGTGAGTATCGTTTCGACCCATGTTGACGCTCCTGAGTGGGCTGAGCTGTTCGTGAAGTCCGTGAGGCGGTTCACGGTCGGCATGGATTATGAAATCCTCATCGTGGACAATGGTTCGCTTGACCAAAATTTGGGATGGCTGAAAAGCCAGAATGACGTAAGGCTTGTTGAGGTAGGCAAGAACATCGGACACGGCCCAGGGATGGACATGGGGACTGAGCTTTCCGAAGGCAATTATGTCTGTGTGTTCGACATCGATGCCCACGTCCAGAGAGATGGCTGGCTAAAAGAGCTTGTGGAAATGTATGAAGAGTCTGAAAGGATAAAACTTATCGGTTGCAGGGGTCCGGACCACAAGCCGCTGAAACCCCCGCTTTTCTTTTATGAGCGGGATTTTATATTAAAGAACAAGTTATCGTTTAAGCATATCCCAGGGGTTTCGACCGATACCGCCCAGAAGGTCTTCCATGACATAACGGGCATGGGATATGAGATTATCCGATTTGTGCCCTATTTTAAGATTTACGATTGCTATGGGGACGAATTTTGGGTCAACGGAAAACCGACATTCTATCACCATTGGTATGGGACCCGATTCTGCGAGAATAATCCGCACAGAAAAAAACAAGTCCTGGACGGCTATGAATTCGATAAATATCTTGAGAACAAGACCAAGTTATTCAACCAGCCACTTGTAAAGGAGATTCTTGGAAGATGAGGCGAGATTACTGGAGTCAACGCGCCAGGAGTTATGACAGGCTCAACTGGGCGAATGACTCTAATTATATAGGGATGGTTCTCTCATCCGTGGCTTTTGACAAATGGGATTCCGTTCTGGACGTTGGGACCGGGACGGGTATCATGGCTCGGGCGGTCTCGCCTTTCGTGTATATCGTATTCGGTCTGGATAATTCAAAGAGAATGTTAAGGAAGGCGAAGAAGGTCAATAGTTGTAAGAACGTCTTTTATGTTGAGGGGGACATCAGGGATGTCAAGACTCCCGATTTCAGCTTCAATAAAGTTATAGCCCGCTCGGTTTTCCACCACCTGGGAGACGATGCACAGGAAGCCATGAATGAATGTTATAGGGTGCTAAAACCCAGGGGACGGATGGTGCTTGCTCAGGCTGTCCCGCCATCGGATGATATCCTTTACGAATACAAGGAGATAATGAAGCTCAAGGATAATCGCACAGTCCAAACTAAAGATGTCTTAAAGAATATGATGGAGAGAGCAGGGTTTACAAATGTAAGCTCATTTATTTTTGTTTATGAGTCGTTCAGCCTGCGGAACTGGCTTGAGAATAACGCCCTCTCGAAAGATGTGCAGGAGAGGATATTCGAGCTTCACAAATACAGCTCTGATGAGTTTGCGGAGGCTTTCAATTTAAGGGTCGTCAACGGTGATTGTTTAATAAATGTAAAGAACGCCATCCTGGTTGGAGAGAAATGAGGGATACGGCAATACTCGTAACAACCTTCCTTCGGGATGACCTGCTCTTCAAGTGTGTGGATTCGATAAGGAAATTCTATCCAGACATCCCTATCTTCGTGGGCGATAATGGAAGGTCGAACGCCAAGAAAGAGGAGTTTTTGACCGCCCGGAACTGTAAGCTTTTCGCCCTCCCCTTCGACCTGGGTGTCGGCGGGACGAGGAACGAAGCCTTAGCGCTCATCCCCCCGGAATATGAATATATAGCCGTGATAGAGGACGATATTATTTTTACAGAGGATACGAGGCTAGAGACATGGAAGGCTATCCTTGACGCCGAGCCAGATGTCGGTATTGTAAGCGGGCTTCTTCTCCGCGAAGGCATTGCCGAACAGCACTATGAGGGTAAGACGTGGATAGAGGACGAATACCATCACATAGAGAGGATAGACAGCCCGATATGGAAAGATTTGAACGGCGTCAAATATTACCTATGCGACTTGGCCCTGAATGTCTTTATGATGAGGAAGGCAACCTGGGATAAGGTGAAATGGGATCCGCAGTTCAAGACGGCACTCGAACATTCGGACTTCTTTCTCAGGCTCAAGTACGAAAGCGACGAGAGGCAGATGCCCATATTCGAGGATGGCAAGCCCAAACTGAGAGAGAAGCCTATCCTGGTGGCCTATGCGCCCGATGTGCGGATGCTCCATGTCCACGGCAGGCCTAGCACAGAATATGCCCAGTACAGAAGTCGGCCTGTCGGATGGCAGTTATTCGGGCGGAAGTGGAATATTAAATACAGCCAGTCATCCTTTAACCCGATGAACCCCGTAGTATTTGAGCGAATGGGCTTTACCTATAATGACAAGGACGAGAACCTTGAGCTTGCCATAAGGATACTGGAGCGCCACAGATGCCGATGGTGGCTGACCGCTGGAACTTGCCTGGGTGTTGTAAGGGAGGGGAATTTCATATCTTACGACCCAGACATAGATATCGGACTCGACTCAAAACACCTCGACCTCAGGGAGGCGTTCATCACAGAGTTTAAGGACGCTGGGTTCGAGCTTTATAAAGAATGGGAATACGGGGGCGAAAGGATGGAGTTGAGCTTCAAAAGGAAAGGGATTAAGCTTGACCTCTTTTTCTTCCACCGCAAGGGCGACTATGTTTGGCATGGGGTATTCGG
>SMTZ1_10018841_pt1 | contig 10294 bp, 6 predicted proteins | sample DeeMarSWOR136_30_FD_25667 | JGI IMG/M metagenome (IMG submission 25667) | reverse complement strand
CCCTCATTAAATCTGGTTTTCTCATTTGTTTTTCAATTTTTTCGGCAGGCCGGTTTTTTTCTCCCGCTTTTGCTGGCTTAGTGAAGAGATACAAAGTGTATTGTCCCTGCCGCACCATTTATAATGAATCTCCTCAAATCGGCCAGTTACACCTCCCCATCCGTGGGTATCGAGGGCTTGAAACAAGCCATCAAATCCGGCACGATGGAGTTGCCGGACCGTGAAAGCTGAAAAACCCAGTTGCCACATAACAACGACGCTTCCAAAAGCTCAGCAATATTGCCCACCAATAAAAAGGGCAAGTGCATTTATTCGCCCCACCTATTATGCGAGCTTATTATTGTACAATCTTAACAGTTTCTTGCCTCAATGTCAACACTTAAATTGCTGAAATTGGACAAATCTGCTATTTTAAGAGTTTCTTGGGGGCTACGGGCCTTAACGCTTACCTGAGCTATTCCGGGTAGTTATGACATTGAAATAGGAGAAATAGCACTTCCAGATGAGTTTGTAAACACAGCCATTCCACCCCTGTCGCAAAGAGATTGCTGTCCTATAAATCGGCTGCAAATGGATTGCGGGTATCAGGTAGATTTCGTATATTAAAATGTGTTTCAATCTGCCCAAAATTGCGACTTTCAATACTGATAATGCGGTTTACTTTAGTTTTGAAACCACTTCTCGCGAAATATTGAAGTCCGGCAGTGTGTCTAAATGTTTTGAATGAGAAAAACCAATTAAATATTCGCAGGTAAGAAACCGTTATTATTAGAGAGGTCCCCAAACGCAACAAAGAGGTGTTTGGGGTCCCGAAAAATACACGCGCAGAAAGGAAACTGAATGAAAAATGATGAAACCGCCGGTGCGCCAAATCTGCAGAAAAATATCTCGCCGGGCCTGGAGACCATAACGCTGAACAGAGCGTTATGTCAGGAATATTTTATGACCTCGGTTCCGGCGGGCACTGAGTCCGCAGAAGCGATGTTTCAAAGAGCCAGCGGGGCTGTTCGTCAGAGAAAGGCGCAAATTGTTTCACAAGAAGTATTCGGTATATCGGACGAAGAGGGCATCAACATTCAGGCGCTCAAGAATGCTTTCGGCGGGACCGAGGGACCGGTGACGTGGCTTGAGGCCGGACATAATACGAATCTTTATGGTGCACACCTGTGGGCGGTTTCGGGAACGCCGGTTAGGCAACTGGAACTGCACGGCAGAGTAGTGGGCAGCATCTTCGAGGACGACCAAGCGCAGTATTGTCATCTTGGCGGTTTGCTGCCGAGAGGAGCTTCGCGGTCGCGGAGCGAACAGGCAGCCGAGATATTTGAGCAAATGGACTCGGTGCTGCTGGCCAACGGGATGGAATTCAGCAATGTGCTGCGGACGTGGTTTTACATTGATAATATTCTGGACTGGTACGGCGATTTCAACAAGATTCGAGACAGCTTCTTTCATAAAAAGCGGGTTTATGAAGGGCTGGTTCCGGCCAGTACGGGCGTAGGTGGGCGTAATACGGCCGGGACAGCGCTGGTGGGCGGTCTGCTGGCAGTGAAGGCCAAAAGTGATGGAGTGCGGGCCTTTGCAGTGCGGTCGCCGCTGCAGTTTCCTGCTGTCGAATACGGCAGCTCATTCAGCCGGGCGATAGAACTTGACCTGCCGGATCATCAACGATTGTATGTTTCCGGCACGGCCAGCATAGACCCGGGCGGAATGACGGTACATATAGGCGACCCAGAGGCCCAGGTAACACTAACGATGAAAGTGGTGCATGCGATTATGGAGTCGCGAGGTATGGACTGGGCCGATGTTACGCGGGCGCTGGCCTATTTCAAACACGCTGAGGACGCGCCGATATTTGAAAAGTACCGCACGCAAAACAACGTTCCATCGCTCCCAGTGGTGATTGTGGAAAACGATATCTGCAGAGATGAACTGCTATTCGAGATTGAGGTGGATGCGATTCAGAAATAATAAAGAATTGTTGTAAAGACGCGTGAACATGTGCCTGTCGCAGAAAGAGACAATCCGGTCCGATATGCTGCCCGTACTTGCAAACTATGGGCGGCCTTGCATACTCAAAGTACGGCCAGGATGGCCGAGGTACAAATGCACCTCTATGGATATGGATTCTTTTCTGACAGTGGAATTTTGCTTGCCCGATTTCCTGTTTCTTAATATAATCAAATCATTATACTTACGTGTTGTCTTAGGAGGTTATCGCAGCACCGGGCGTAGCGAATTTCCTATCTCATATATAAATGTAAACAGTGGGGAAACTGCCGAAATGCGCCATCCGGTGCGGCAAATCAGTCGTGCCGGACATCGACGGATATACACTTTTCCTGCTTTACAGCAAATGGAGGTTGAGTGAACAAAATCCGTTTTGAACATAATGAATATGGCCGGAGACGGGTTGCAAATCTCCTTATCTCCTGCTCTGTCCTCGGATTGAGCGCAATTGTTACCTGTGGCAGAGCTACACAGGCCTCAGGGGAAAACCCGAAATCACCGTCGCCTTTACACTCCCATTTTGAGTATCCTTTTATAGTAACCCAGATTCCCGTCCGAAGTGGACTCGAACAACAGCAACCTGCAACCAAGGGCATATTGCGGGCAAACTTCGGTGACGGAGCACGCCTTGTTAAGGTAAATCCGGAGCTTTCGACCGAGGTCCTGAGCCGTAGCTTTCACAGCGCATGCGACCCGGAGATTTCATTCGACGCCTCACATATTCTTTTTGCGGGAAAAAGAAAGCCCACGGACAACTGGACCATTTATGAAATGACGATAGACGGCTCGAATATCAGACAAGTCACCAACGGGGAAAGCAACTGCCGAAGCCCGGGCTACCAGGCAACGCTGTATACGATTGTTTCTCCGAAGCCCTGGTACCAGTTAACTTTTGTCGGTTCAGAAAATCCGGTCCGGCAATTGCCGGACGGTTCCGGACTGAATGAATATGGCGCCGCGACAACCACCAATTTGTATTCCTGTAAACTCGACGGCTCAGCGGTACGCCGCCTGACCTACAATCTATCGAGTGATATGGACCCATTTATCATGCCCGATGGGCGTCTGCTCTTTGCAAGCTGGTCCGGTACCGAAACCTACTTTCCTATCCGGCAAAGGCCGGATTTTGGTGACGGACTCGATAATGGAGTGCTCGGGCGCATTTCCTTGTTCGCAATCAACATTGATGGAACGGATTATGCGGCGTTTTGCACCAGCGAGGGCAAGCGAATAAAATATATGCCTTGCACCACTACAAAGGGCTTAGCAGTATTTATCGAAGCCGACAGGATTCCATCGGATCCGGCAAAGACGTTATGCCGGACAGGCAGCGTTGGGTGCGTGCAGCTACGAAGACCGCTTCATTCCTATCGACCAATAACCCGGGAATCCGACGGTCTGTTCCACTCTCCTTCACCGCTTCCTGATGGTAAAGTCCTTATCTCTCGGAGATCACAGAATGGTACGGATACACACGGTGTTTATCGCCTCGATCCTTCCACCGGACAATTTGAGCTGATTTTCGATAGCCCCGACTATCACGACATACAGGCCAAAGTAATATATCCCCGTCCGGAACCGGATGGGCGGTCGAGCGTGGTCACCGAAGAGGACCCATACGGCAAACTTTACTGTTTAAACGTTTATATTTCCGACCTTAACAGGGCGGAATGGATGCCACCAGGGACAGTAAAAAGACTCCGCGTCCTTGAAGGAATCCCATCGACAGACGATATTTCAGGACCGCGAGATGGCTTCCTTCCTCCGGTGCAGAGACGCATTCTTGGTGAAATCAGCGTGGAACAGGACGGCTCTTTCAGTATTGAGATACCGGCAAACACTCCCATTCAGCTTCAAACGCTGGACGCCGACGGTATGGCTCTGCGAAGCTGCAGTTGGATTTGGGTCAAAAACCATGAACCCAGAGGTTGCATTGGTTGTCACGAAGATGGGGAGCTCACTCCGGAGAACATTTTCGTCAAGGCCCTTGCTCGTCCCCCAATCAAACTCACTTTGCCCCCTCAGCGCAGGCGAACCGTCGATTTTCGACGCGACGTGATGCCTATCATCGCCAGAAAATGCGTCCAGTGCCACGGTAAAGATGGTTTTACACCTCGCCTTACGGACGAGACCTCGCCGGTTACACGTCCCGGAGGGGTCCGGCATTGCCGGATTAATCGCAGCTATGAAAGCCTTCTTGCCGAAGGAAGCCAAGCAGGACGTGGACAATATGTTCATCCGGGAAAGGCGCGGACCAGCCCTCTTATATGGCACATCTTCGGGCGCAACACCTCAAGACCGTGGGACAATACGTTTTCACAAAAAAAGATACGGCGTATGCCGCCGGATAAATCCCAGGCACTGACCGACGATGAAAAACGAACCTTTATCGAATGGATTGACTTTTGTGCACTTTGGGACGGTATTCCGGGGCCGGATAATCTTCCCGGAGTTCCCCCCGGACATAAACAAATTGGTGGAGGAAGTGATAAGTGACCTTATTAAGATTTCTGATAATTGTGCTGGTATCTCAAGTTACGGTGGACTACAGTGTCGCTGAAACATTACCTATTTTCACTGATGTCACCAAAGAAGCCGGCATTAACGTCAAGCATAGCTACGGGGATTTCGACCTCAGTAACATCGTCGAGGGTACCGGTGCCGGAGCGATGTTCTTCGATTACGATGGTGACGGGTGGCTTGACATATATTTTGTGAATGGCTGCTGGCTCAAGAATGTCAATGATAATCGTGGCCGAAGTTTAAGAGGAAAACTTGCCAACTCCTTGTATCGAAACAATGGTGACGGAACATTCACAGATGTTACTGAAGAAGCCCTTGTCGGCGACAAAGGTTATGGAGTTGGCTGTTCCGCCGCAGATTTTGACCGGGACGGTGACCTCGACCTTTATGTACTTAATTATGGGCCGAATGTCTTTTACAGAAACAATGGCAACGGGACCTTTACTGATATATCACAGGCGTCAGGACTCGCAAATCCCTACTGGAGCCTTTCAGCTCCATGGTTTGATTATGACAACGACGGCGACCTCGATGTCTATGTCGCAAACTACCTCGAATACGACCACGGTAAATTCCGGTCATACTATCCAGCAGCAGGCTATCCGGGACCCCTTAGTTACAGCGGACAGCCCGATGCCCTTTACCGCAACAACGGTGACGGGACTTTTACTGATGTCACCAAAGAAGCGGGGCTATTCAACCCAAATGGACGCGCTATGAGTGCTACCGTAGCCGACTTAAATAACGATGGGTATATGGACATCTATATCACCAATGACGCAATGGAGAATTACTTTTGTAGAAATACCCATAAAGGAACGTTTGAAAACGAAGGCCTCATAATGGGGCTGGCTTTTGGTGAAGGCGGACAGGGAGTCTCTTCAATGGGCCCGACGGTCGGTGATGTTGACCGTGACGGCTGGCTTGATATTTACATTCCAGATATGGGATACGGTTGTCTTCTAATGAACAAAAAGGGTTATTTCGAAGATTGCACAGCGCCGACCAATCTTGCCGTCGTCTGTGGTCAATACACCGGCTGGGGCGGGCTTTTGTTTGATTACGACTGTGACGGCTACCTTGATGTCTTTGTCGCCAATGGCAACGCCCACCACGAATATACGGAAGAAGATGTGCTCATGCGAAACGACGGCACGGGAAATTTTGTGGATGTGGCGGATAAATCAGGGGCATACTTTAGAGAAAAATACGTCGGACGCGGCGCCACTTACGGCGATTACGACAACGACGGCGACCTTGACCTTCTCGTGGTCAACCTCAACGACACACCGAAGCTCTTACGAAATGACGGCGGCAACAGTAACAACTGGCTTATCATCGAAGCCAAATTAGCCGGTGGTAAATCCGATGCGGTTGGAGCACGCGTTACCGTTACGACCGGTTCGCTCATCCAGATGCAGGACCTCATTCCCGTCACGGGATATCTCTCACAGGCAGATCCGAGGCGTCATTTCGGCCTTGGGAAGCGAGCAGTCGCCGATGTGGTTGAAATTCGTTGGCCGAATGGCCAAAATACAAAACTAACGAATGTTAAGGCCAACCAGATCCTAACTGTGATACAAGACTCTCAGTAAATGGAGTAATTATGCAATGCGAAGGTATCTTATACTTACTTTAATCATCATAGTGTTAGCAGGCGCTCTTTGGGCGGCAGAAGGCCAGCGCAAACATCCGGTCTACGTGGGGGTGAAGGTATGCGCTAACTGCCACCAGGGAAAAGGTATCCGGCACGACGACTTGCCGGATCAGTTCAGCCGATGGCTGGCTTCTAAACACGCCACGGCCTATGCGGTCCTTGCCAAACCGGAAGCGAAAAAAATCGCCAAGTTAAGTGGTATTCCCCAGGAACCCCAGGAATCGCCTATGTGTCTCGGATGCCACGCAACCGGTGCCCATTCAGAAGCTTGGGAAAAAGACCAAACATTTTTCACCGAAGATGGTGTTCAATGCGAAAAATGTCACGGCCCCGGAAGCGAATACATAGACATAGCCATCATGATGGACAGCGAAGCAGCTATGAAGGCAGGGCTAATGATGCCGACATTGCAGGATTGCATGGGCTGCCATCAGGTAAAGGGTTCCCACGTTGCCGTACACAAAATTCGGAAAAAGACAGGGGTAAATACATAGGTGTTTTCACCTGTGCCGCCTGCCACAAAGGCCCTATGATGGGTTATCAGTTCAGTAAATGGCGTATGAGCGTCCATGCACGCGCGTACGCCGTTCTCGCTACGGCTGAGGCGTATGAAATTGCTAAAGAGGAGGGTGCGATAGGTAATCCGCAAACTAATATCGCGTGCCTAAAGTGTCACACTACCGCTTATCATCGGCCTACAGAAGGTGTGCTCGAATTTTATTCATTGTATGAAGGTGTTGGGTGCGAAGCCTGTCACGGCGCCGGCAGCAGCTATTATCCGGAAGCAATAATGAGAGACCCTCGGGCTGCTAAAAAGGCTGTCTGGACTGTCATGAGAATGCTCACGGCAAAAGTTTTGATTTTGAGAAAGCTATGAAACAAATTGCCCATCCTATACAGATGCCAATAGTCTCTCAAGAGCCTCAGTACAAGACCCCTCTTAATATGGCCTTGAGTCCTGATGGCAAGGAAATATACATTGCCTGTGAGGCATCACACACGGTCATCGTCGTTAACGTACAGACACGGCAAAAAGTTGCGGAAATACCGGCCGGCCACCACCCGACAGACGTTACCTTCAGCCCTGACGGCACCAGAGCTTACGTAAGTAATCGCCTTGATGACACCGTGTCCGTCATTGATGTATCTGCCCGTAAAGTTACCGCCACCATTCCCGTGGGCGACGAACCGCACGGCGTCCTCACTGATGCCTCCGGAAAGTTATTGTATGTTCTCAATACCTCTGCGGACAGTATTTCAGTTATTGATACGACTTCCTTAAAAGAACTCAAACGTCTTAGTGCAAGTCGCAGCCCCTGGTCATTGTCACGCTCTCCGGACGGATCCCTAATCTACGTTACCAATAACCTCTCACGGTTTGTCAGGTTTCGCACACCTTCTGTGTCTGAAGTTACGGTCATTGATACAGCTGAGGTGGTCATAGAGGACCGTATCGTGGTTCCTGCAGCCAACCTCATGCAGGGTGTTGACTGGCATCCAAGCGGGGAATTTGCTATGATTACCCTCAACCGCACCAAAAATCTCGTTCCAATGACGCGTTTGCTGCAGGGATGGACGATTACCAACGGACTTGGAATTGTATACAAGGATGGCCGGGTTTACCAGGTGCTTCTTGACGAATCCGGTGTATGCTTTCCGGACCCTGCTGATGTGGCGATTACGCCGGATGGGCGGTTAGCACTTGTGTCGAGTTCCGGCTCGGACCGCATCGCCGTCGTGGACGTACACAAGCTCATCTCCATGCTCGAAGCCGCTTCCGACTATGAACATGAGCACGTCTTCCCCAATCATCTCGGAAAGCCAACTGAATTCGTTATTACCCATATACCTACCAAACACAGCCCTCGAGGGATACTCATTAATCCAGATGGAAAAACCGCCTTCGTGGCAAATGCACTGGATGATTCGTTGACGGTAATCGACCTTGATAGACTCGAAGCGGTTGAAAGCGTAGACCTTGGAGGACCCCGAGTTATTACGAAGGTGCGCTACGGTGAACGCCTTTTTCACAGTGCAAATATCACTTTCCGTCGCCAGTTTTCCTGTCACTCATGTCATCCTGATGGGCACGTCGATGGGCTCACCTACGATATCGAGCCCGACGGAATTGGAATCAGTCCCGTGGATAACCGAACTCTACGCGGGATTCTCGACACGGCCCCATTCAAATGGGAAGGGACCAATCCAAGCCTGCAAAGGCAGTGCGGCCCGCGCCTTGCAGTCTTCTTTACCCGAATTCAACCATTTACCCCCGATGAATTGTCAGCTTTGGACAACTATATTTGCACTATTCCCCGGCCGCCGAACCGTTACCGTCCGTTGGGAGCGGAGCTTACCGATGCACAACGCCGCGGGAAAAAGATGTTTGAAAGGACCCTGGCAAATGACGGCCGCATCATTCCAAAAGGTAATCGCTGTGCCACCTGTCATTTTCCTCCACTTTTTAGCGACCGCCAACGACACGACATCGGAACAAAGCTTTGGCTGGACCGTGAATCGGAATTTGACACACCGCACCTGAACAATATCTATGATTCTGCACCATATCTGCACAACGGAATTGCGGAAACTCTGGAAGAAATCTGGACAAGATATAATCCTGACGACCAACATGGCGTTACGAATGATATGACCAAAGACCAGCTTAATGATTTAATGGAATACCTTAAGACATTGTAACGGAACAAGGATAAGGAATAAGGAATCATTATGAAACATTTCATAACTGCGTTAGAAATTTTAATTGTGTTGTGGCTGGGGGAAACGGCACTGTGCCAGGCCAAGGACACGACAGCACAAGAGAAACTGCCTTACGTTTATACCGAATGGAAGCATTTTACCGTCAAAAATGGTCTTCCTAACGACCATGTTTTCGCGATTAAGGCCGATGGCTCGAAGGTCTGGGTGGGCACCGAAAACGGTCTGGCCTGTATCGACAAACGAACTGGAAAGATTAAAAGCTGGAAAGAAAAGGACGGCCTGCCCTGGCGTGTGGTCTCCGCCCTCGACGTCAACCCCAAGACAGGGGAGCTTTGGGTGGGGATGTTTGGTGGTGGTCTTGCACGCTTCAGCGGCGGCCGATTCGACCATTGGCACCAGCTCAATAGTGGGCTGGTCAACGATGTAGTCTATGGGGTTGCGATTGAAAACGACAATATCTGGGCGGCCACAACTGCCGGTGCGAGCAGGTATAATACCGTTACCGGAGAATGGACGATATACACAGAAAAAAACTCGCCGATGGAGGAAATCTGGAACTACGGCGTCTCCTACAACGATGGAAAGGTCTATCTCGGCATCTGGGGCAGCGGTGTTTTGGAGTTCGATGTAGCCACCGAGAGGTGGAAAGACTATCTCGACCCAGACGGCGAAATGGAAATCGACCTCTATCGTGACGACGGTATAGTTCACGTAATCACTACCGGTACAAGCTACATCGACGGCATCCTATGGGTGTCAACCTATTTCGGCATGAACCGTTACGATGGTCGTTACTGGCGCGGTTACTATCAACATGAAACGGGCTTACCCAGTGACTTCGGTAACGCAGTCCAAGGCCGAAACGCTAACGAGGCATGGTTTGCGACCGATAAGGGCTTAGGCGTGCTTGCCGATTTTCCGTCAGATACCTGGATAACATACACTATGGACCCGAACACACGCAGGGGCAAGGCGGTCGTCAGTCGAGAAAAAAAATTACTTGAGGTCGTTGACATGCCAAAGAGCATCCCGCATAATTACGCTCTCTGGGTGGAATTTGACGACAATGATACCTGGGTGGGGACCTCAAAGGGAGTTGGCTGGGCAACCGGCTCCGGATATTACAAAGGATTAAAGGCCAGACCGGCATATAAGGCCGGTAATGTGAGAACGAAAACCGGAGGTTCGGACGCACACGCGGCGAAAAAATAACAAGAGTATTGACTTTTCGACGATGCTTATCTAAAATAAAGCGAGGAAAAAATCAGACAGGATTTACAAGATAAAACAAGAAGAAATCCTGTTAATCTTGTCAAAAAAGTTGGTGAGGAGGTTAACATTATGAAGCGATTTATGATTCTACTTTCCGCAGTTCTTTTATGGAGC
>SMTZ1_10008451_pt1 | contig 10294 bp, 8 predicted proteins | sample DeeMarSWOR136_30_FD_25667 | JGI IMG/M metagenome (IMG submission 25667) | reverse complement strand
GAAAAGGGGAAACTAATTGTTATCGGTGAAGACACTTTGTTGGGAACAATGGTTCGATTGCCGGTGGACATGGTTATACTCAACGTGGCTATGGAACCGCGTTCGGATGCCGACGAAGTCGCTAGAATCTTCTCACTCGAGCGGAGTACTGATAACTTCTTCCAGGAGAAACACTATAAACTCAATCCGATGGATACTATGACCGATGGTATCTTCATGGCTGGTTGCTGTCAGGGGCCAAAAGATATACCGGATACAGTTGCCCAGGCCATCGGTGCTGCTGCTAAAGCCTTGGCTGTGATAAGTAGAGTAGATGGATTAGTAGAAATACAAATGGCAGAGGAAACAGGGGTCTTGATTGCAGGTAAATACTAAACGGTTGTGAATGGAACAATAGTATCATGAAGAAAAGAATCGGAGTTTATATCTGCCACTGCGGTTCCAATATTAGTGGCTACCTTGATATAGAGAAGGTAACTGAATTCGCCGGGAGTCTTAAATCAGTAGTAATTGCCCGCCACTACACTTTTATGTGCTCCGACCCGGGGCAGGATATGATTAAGCAGGACATTAAGGAACTGGAGTTGAATGGTGTTCTGGTATGTTCCTGTTCACCAACGTTGCATCTGCGCACATTTCGCGAAGCGTGCCAGGATGCCGGACTAAACCCTCATCTATGCGAGATGGCCAGTATCCGGGAAAATTGCTCATGGGTACATAGCCATGAACGTCAGACAGCTACAGAAAAAGCCATGGCTCTAGTGGCAGCTGGAGTACGGCGTGTTAGCCACCGTATTCCGTTGGAGACCAAGTGGGCTGACGTAAATCCAGATACGCTGGTTGTTGGTGGAGGGATTGCCGGTATTCAGGCCGCCCTGGAAATAGCCGGCACTGGCCATAAGGTCTACCTGGTAGAGAAGGAGTCCAATATTGGCGGTCACATGGCTCAACTAGGATATACGTTCCCCAACCTGGATTCTGCCGTAGATATTCTTACTTCACGGATGGACCTTGTGATGTCAAATGAATACATAGAACTCATGACCTGCAGTCAGGTTTCCGAAGTCTCGGGCTATATTGGCAACTTCACAGCTAAGATTAAGACTAATAAGAATGAACAGTCTGCCAAAGAAGTAATAGAAGTAGAAGTCGGTAATATTATCATCGCTACCGGCTATGATACCTTTGACCCTACTCCTATATTTCAATACGGTTATAAGCGGTTCGACAATGTTATTACCAGTATTGAGTTTGAGAGAATGCTCAGTGCCAACGGTCCTACAGGCGGCAACATTGTGCTTAAAGACGGCTCTACTCCTAAAAGTATTGCTATTATTCACTGTGTTGGCAGCCGGGATGAGAACTATCACCAGTATTGTTCAAGGATATGCTGCACTTACAGCCTGAAATATGCCCACCTGCTTAGAGAAAAGCTGGGTGCTGAAGTCTATCAGATGTATATCGACATGCGTTGTTTTGGCAAGGGTCAGGAAGAGTTCTACAAGCGTGCTTTAGATGCCGGAGTACATTTTATCCGTGGTAAGGTTGCACAAGTAACTGATATTACCCTGCCTGATGAGGAGAAGGGGAAGCTGATTGTAGCAGCTGAGGACACTTTACTGGGGACAATGATACGGGTGCCGGTAGATCTGGTTATTCTAAGTGTTGCTATGGAACCGCGTTCTGATACCAGTGAAGTGGCCAGGACTTTCCTGCTGGGCCGGAGCGCCGATGGTTTTTTCCTTGAAAGGCATCCTAAGCTGGACCCAGTGGGAACTATGTTAGACGGTACTTATTGTGTGGGTTGCTGCCAGGGTCCAAAGGATATCACGGATACTGTAGCTCAGGCTACCGGAGCTGCTGCCAGGGTTCTCGCTCTCGTAAGCAAAGGAAAGGTAGAGATAGAGGCCGCTACGGCTCTGGTTGATGAAGTAGTCTGCAGCGGCTGCGGCTACTGCCAGTTAGTATGCCCCTACAGCGCTATAGAAATTAATGCTAGAACAAAGGTAGCTAGGGTCAATGAAGCAATTTGTAAGGGTTGTGGTGCCTGTTCTGTAAACTGTCCTTCCAAGGCAATACAAATCAAGAACTTCGGAACGCAGCAAATAATAGACGTAATTGATAGTGCAACTAAAGAGTATGCTGGGATGGCTGTTTAGGAGCTATAAATGCAGGAAAAAGTCGGTGCCGTTTTGGTAATAGGAGCTGGGGTAGGTGGAATCAAAGCCGCTCTGGATTTAGCTGAGTCGGGGTATAAAGTTTACCTTGTTGACAAGAACTCCACTATTGGTGGCACCGTTGCCCAGCTTGAAAAATGGTTTCCGGATAATGGATGTGAATTGTGTAAGCTGTTGCCAACATTTAACAGGGATGAGTGCTCCCAGTTTTGCCTGCGTCGGAATTTCTATCATCCTAATATTGAATTCATGTCCAACACTCAAGTTAAAAAGGTGGACGGTGAACCGGGAAATTTTAAGATATCACTCAAGAAGGAATCTGGATGGGTAATCAACGAGAGATGTATTGGTTGTAGCGCCTGCATCGATGCCTGTCCGGTTGAAATACCAGATGAGTTCAATGAGAATCTGCAGAATCAAAAGGCGGTATATGTAGAGAACCCTCAGATTTCACCTAACGTATACTCAATCCACCGTGAACACTGCACGCGTTGCGGTAAATGTGTAGAAATATGCCCAACAACCGCTATAGACATTGACCTACCTGATGAGTCAAGGGACATAGCGGTGGGAGCCATTATCTTCGCTATCGGGCTGGAAGAATTTGATGCTGCTGAGATGGGGCAATATGGCTTCGACCGTTACGCCAATGTACTAAATAATATCCAGCTGGAACGATTGCTGGCTTCGAGCGGACCTACAGGAGGTAAGTTGCTCCGTCCTTCTGATGGTAATGCCCCGCGTACGGTTGCTATCCTGCAATGTATCGGCTCAAGAGATATGAAGCGGAACTACTGTTCAGCCGCCTGCTGTATGTATGCTATTAAAGAAGCGATACTGATAAAAGAACAAAACCCGGAGATTGAAATCACCATTTTCTATATGGACCTGCGTGCCTTCGGTAAGGACTATTACCGATACTACCTGCAAGCGAATGATTCAGGAGTAAACTTCACCCGAAGTAGAGTATCCACAATCAGAGAAAATCCACAGAATAAGGATTTACAGGTTGTAGCCAGGGCAGAAGACGGCAGTTCCATCAGTAGCGAATTCGACCTTGTGGTTCTAAGTGTGGGTCAATGCTCGTCCAGCTATACTGCTGAACTAAGCCGGATTCTAGGTTTGGATATTAATAAGTGGGGCTTCATCGAAAGTCAGGACTACAGGCCAGTACAAACCAGTCGGAAGGGTATCTATGTTTGCGGTTCGGCCGCAGCTCCGGCTGATATTGCTGATACGGTAATGCAGGCTGGCGCCGCTGCTGCTGAGGCATCTGTATTTCTCTCTTCGGTACGTAACCAGATGGTAGAGAAGAAGGTCAAGCCTGTGGAGGTAAAGGCTGGTGATGAGGATACCAGGATGGCAATTTTCGTCTGCCAGTGTAGTAACGAAATAACGTCAGTAGTAGATATTGACCGTATAACGAATTTTGTCCAGACACTGCCGGATGTTACATATGTTGAAACGGTACCTTACCTTTGTCTACCCGAGACATTAGAAAAAGTGAAGCAGACGATCGTTGAATGCGGGGCTAATCGTGCTATTCTCTGTGCCTGCACTCCATATCACTATCAGAAGCTATTCAATGAGGCAATGCAAGAGGTGGGAATTGACTATTCTTTCTGGCAACTGGTCAATTTCAGAGAACAGATAGCCTGGGTACATAAAGACAACGGCCTATTGACGGCAGATAAAGCCCGGAGTTCATTAGCCATGGCCATAGAACAACTGAGAGACCAGGAACTGCTCCCTTTGGTATCAATACCAGTTAATCATCATTGCCTTATCATCGGTGGTGGTATCTCAGGTCTTGTTTCGGCACTTAATCTGGCTGAGCAAGGGTTTAATGTCCATCTGCTAGAGAAGTCTGCCGAACTTGGTGGTCATAACAAAGAAATACAATTCAATCTGGGTAATCAAAACCCCCTCACCTTCATTAATGATATCTGTGAAAAAGCTAAAGAAAATGAGCGAATTCATCTTCATCTAGGAGCTGAGCTGGTAGAAACGACCGGTCATGCCGGCAACTTTTACAGCAAGGTGAAGATAGGGGAGGAGGTTAGAATTATAGAACATGGTGCTGTGATTATTGCCACCGGGGCTAAGAACTACCAGCCTACTGAGTACCGATACGGGCAGGATAACAGGATAATCACTCAGAAGGAACTACAGAAACAACTGGTTAATGGTAACCTTGAAAAACTATCAACGGTGGTAATGATTCAATGTGTGGGCTCAAGAAACGAAGAGCACCCCTACTGCAGCCGAACTTGCTGCTCCGAGGCTATAGCTAATGCCCTTGAGATTAAAAAACAGAATCCCGAAACTGAGGTATTCATCCTTAATCGGGACATTATGACTTATGGTTTGGCTGAAGAATATTATACGCAGGCTAGAGAGGCTGGCATACTCTTCATGCGTTATGAACAGCACAGAGAGCCTGAAGTTATTATCAAGGACAATAAACTGGTAATAACAGTTACTGACCCCGCTCTTCCAGGGAGCCTTGAAATTGAAGCTGACATGCTGGTCTTGAGCACCGGTATTATTGCTGGCAATAATCAGGAGTTGGCAGAACTGTTATCACTGGAACTCACCGAAGACGGATTTTTTAAAGAGATAGATGTAAAATTCCGGCCGGTTGATACTCTAAATGATGGCGTCTTTGTCTGTGGACTTGCTCATGCTCCTAAAAACCTCAAAGAAGAAATAGCACAAGCCCAGGCAGCAGCTCAGAGAGCCGCCGGTTTACTTGTCAGGGAGAACCTGGAATCAGGGAGAATTGTCTCAGAGGTAAATGAAAGAAGATGTAGCGGTTGCGGATTATGTGTTACCGTCTGTCCTTTCAAAGCCAGGTGGATAGACGAGGAGCGAAAGATAGCGATTGTTGACGAACCTCTTTGCCAGGGCTGTGGTACCTGCGTTGCTCTGTGTCCCAATGGTGCCGCTGCATTAAGGGGACTGAAAGACAAACAAATGCTATCTATGATTGACGTTGCCCTGTAATGGTCTGAATTGTAGACAAAGGAGTTAGGCAGATGGCTGAATTTGAACCGAAGATACTGGGGTTTTTATGCAACTGGTGTACGGCAGCCGCCGCTGACCTGGCGGGAACAACCAGGGCTCAGTATCCGGCCAATCTTCATCCCGTCCGGGTGATGTGCAGCGGAACGGTAGATCCGGTTTACCTGATTAAGGCATTGCTGGCTGGCGCCGATGCCGTTCTGGTAGGAGGCTGCCACCCCGGCGACTGTCACTATGTGTCTGGTAATTACAAAGCGAGAAGAAGAATCGCCATGCTTAAAGCCATTTTTAAAGCCCTAGGACTGGATGACGACCGTATATGGGTACGGTGGATTAGTGCCAGTGAAGGACCGGAATTCGCCCAGACAGTTAGGGATATAACTGAAGAGACAAAGAAACAGGGCCCCAGTCCCCTGGCCAATAACTGGGCTCTTTAAGGAGAAGAGATAATGGCCATGAGTACGACCTTACCAATTGAGAACAGACAGATACGTAAGACAATAAATACCTTTCTGAAGGAGTTGCTTGGCACGAGGGTAGTAGAAGCGATACTGGTACCGTTGGCACATCCGTCTGGTAATAATATCGTTCAGAGTCTGGTCACCGACCCCGAAAACCTTGAGCAGACCGATGTTTTTGCTCCGGTACTGCCGGTTATATCGGCCTGCATTGTGTCTGAGATGACCCGGTTGACGCCGGTAAGTAAGAAGACGGCGGTCGTTATGCGACCCTGCGAAATGAGAGCCCTTATCGAACTGGTTAAACTGCAGCAGGCATCACTGGATAACCTTATTTTGATCGGGATAGACTGTCCCGGTGTCTATTCTCTAGATGATTACCTAGAATTTGTAGAAGGAAATACCTCAGATGACTTCATAAAAGCTGCCAGTAATAGAGGGGAGGACGAAAAATTGAGGGCTGGCTGCCAGATATGCGCTTATCCTGTTCCCTTAACCGCCGACCTGACCATTGGCTGGGTAGGGCTGGATATAGAGAAGGGGCTTTTACTGCAAGCAGATACGGCAAAGGGTGATGAAATCCTGGAGCAACTGGGGCTTACTATTGAGAGTGACAGCAATTTGAGTAAGCAGAGAGAGTCGGCTATTAAAAAGTTCCTTGTCGGGATAAAAGAAAAGAGAGCAGACTTCTTTAGTCGGACCAGAGAAGAAGTCAGTGGAATCGATAACCTATCTGCCATCTTTGCTTCCTGTATAAAATGCCATAACTGCAAGACTGTCTGTCCGGTCTGTTATTGTCGGGAGTGTTTCTTTGACTCTCCCACCTTTGAATTAGAAGCTGATAAATACCTGGGCCTGGCTGAGAAGCAGGGAGCGCTGCGGATGCCTACTAATACAATGCTTTACCACATGACCAGGATGAATCATATGGGTACTTCCTGCGTAGGTTGCGGAGCTTGCGAGGAAAATTGTCCCAGCAATATCCCTCTACTCAAGGTATTCCAGCTTATTGGGGATACTGTCCAGCAATTATTCAATTACATACCCGGGCACAGTCTCGAAGACGAGTTACCAGCGACAATATTCAAAGAAGACGAGTTTCAGTGGATAGGAGAGAGGTGATGATTCGTCTGGTTAGCGAGACTGGTAACGAAAGCGGGGATATTACTTTCAGCCGCGAGGTGATAGAAAGAAGCCAGGCTCACCTCGAGCGATGCTACCAGTGCATGGCCTGTAGTTCCGGTTGTCCTGTTGCCTTTGCTATGGACTACTTTCCACATCAGGTGTTGAGAATGACACAGCTTGGCCTTAAGGAAAAGGTACTTAATAGTACCACAATCTGGCTATGTGCCAGTTGTGAGACCTGCGCTACCAGATGCCCGAACGAGATCGATATCGTCAAGGTCATGGATACTTTGAGAAGTATCGCCCTAAGAGAAGGGTGTACCGACCAGACCAAGCTGCCCCTGTTTCATACCACCTTCCTCAATGGTGTCAGGAGTAACGGCAAGATACACGAACTTATGCTGATACTGCGTTACACAATGACCAGTGGCAATATATTCAAGTTCAAGAAAATATTCTGGGATGCTATTCTGGGCGTAAAAATGTTTACTAAAGGTAGACTTGCTATTATACCCGATAGAATTAAGAGTGTTGAAGAAATGAGGCGTATTTTCCAACTAGCCAGGCAAGAGGGGAAAAATTGACTATCGAAGAACTTAAGTTCAGTTATTATCCAGGCTGCTCCCTGGAATCAACCTGTAAAGAATATGATGATTCCCTGCATGAAGTGGCTAAAATCCTCGGTGTAAGCCTGATAGAGCTACCCGACTGGAGTTGCTGCGGGGCTTCCTCAGGACACTGTACCGACCTCCTGTTATCGCTAGCCCTGCCAGCCAGAAACCTGGCCCTGGCTGAAAAGCAGGGACTGGATATGGTAGTAGCCTGTGCTGCCTGTTTTCTCCGTTTTAGGCAAACGAACCATGAACTAAATAATAACGATTATCTTCGTCAGAGTATTGAAGATGTCATTGGTGCTCCCTATCAAGGTAAGGTAAAAGTCAGGCACATTCTTGATATCTTCAATAGCGAGGTAGGACTGGATGAAATTAAGCAGCGAGTACAGAAACCACTGAAAGGGTTAAAACTGGCAGCGTACTACGGGTGTTATCTGGTACGTCCTCCTGAGATTACTAGGTTTGATGACCCTGAAAATCCCAGGTTAATGGATGATTTATTGGATTCTCTGGGAGGGGAAGTCGTAGACTGGTCCCATAAGGTAGAGTGCTGTGGAGGCAACCTCTTACTAGCAAGGAGCGACATCGTTAGCAAGCTGGTTGGTGATATCTGCCAGGCGGCATCACTTGCTGGGGCATCGGTAATAGTTACTGCCTGTCCCCTCTGTCAGGCTAACCTTGATACTAGGCAACCCGGTCCTGGTGGAATGCCAATCCTGCATTTTAGTGAACTAATGGGACTAGCCCTCGGTGTTAAAGATAAACTAATCAGGTCCTGGTTCAAGAGACACATAAACAGTCCTGAAAAAACAATCAGATCACTTAACCTAATTTAGTAAAATAACCTTAAGATGCAAGAAGGGAGTTAGTAAAAAATGCAAGCAGTATCACCTTTTCAGGAAGCAATAGATATAATAAATGAAGCAGGCGGCGAGATTTCCAGATCGTGTTACCAATGTGGCCTCTGTACAGGTACCTGTCCCTGGAATCTGGTCAGAAGTTTCCTCGTCCGTAAGGTGATGCATCAAGCACAGTTGGGCTTAACAGATTTTGAAGATGAAGATATATGGTTGTGCGTAACCTGTAATGCCTGCGTTGACCGATGTCCCCGGGGTGTGGGGATAATAGATGTATGGCAAGCTTTACGCAGAGCCATTGTTGAATTAGGTATAGGTGGAATTCCCGGTTCGCTTCGGATTACGACTAAAAATATCTCTACTGTAAGGAACCCGCAGGGTGAAGAAAGTGAGAAGCGTACTGAATGGGCTCAAGATCTTAACGTAAAGCCTTTTACCAGAGACACTGAGATACTGTATTTCCCCTGTTGTTACAATTCCTATGACCCGCAATCGCAACGTGTAGCCAGGGCTACGGTTAATGTTCTAAGAAAGGCTAATGTGGATTTTGGTATACTGGGGAACGAGCAGTCCTGCTGTGGTGAGAGTATTAGAAAAGCGGGTAACGAGGGCCTATTCACGAGTCTGGCCCAAAGCAATATAAATCTCTTTAATGAAACTGGTGTTTCCAAAATTGTGACTACTTCGCCACATTGCTATCATACCCTAAAGAATGAATATCCTGAATTTGGCGCTAACATCGAGGTAATGCACATTACTCAATACCTCAATGAGCTTCTGAAAGACGGAAGGTTGAAACTTAATACAGAACTGCCAGAAAAAGTTACCTATCATGATTCGTGTTATCTGGGACGCCATAATAACATCTACGATGAACCTCGAGATGTCTTAAAGAGTATCCCCGGTTTAGAGCTGATAGAAATGACAGACTATCGAGAGAACAGCTTATGTTGTGGTGGCGGAGGGGGAAGGATCTGGGAAGAAACCAGGAAGGGTGAGAGGTTTTCTGACATAAGGATTGAGCAGGCAATAGACACAGGAGCGAAAATACTGGCAACAGCCTGTCCTTACTGTTTAACTTTCTTCGAAGATAGTATAGCTACGCTAGATAAAGGTACTATCATTACAGTTAGAGATATTACCGAATTAATTCAGGACGCACTATAGAATTCCAGTTCTTAGTATCATACTATACTCAGATATTCTGAACAAGGTTAAATACTGGCTCAGGAACTAAAGAGGCTGAGGGAACAAATCCACAGCCTCTTTTACTCACATTTACAGCCAGGTCAATCATTATTAGTTGGATACTGTATACAGTATCAATGCGGCAATTGGACTATACCATAATTGGAAGGCATGACACCAGCAGGACACAGATTGTAACACTCGCCGCATTTTAGACACTCATTGAGGTCGACATCCGGTAAAAATATTACTGCCCTGTCAGTACCCCTACCCATGATAGAAGTAATTAGAGATGCTGATCCATAATGTCGGTTATCACTAACGAGCCATCCAGTATTATAATCCCTCTTGCCGTCGAGCTGTCACTCCTATGTCCCTAGATGCCTCCGATACAAAGTCTCAAGCTCAGAATGTGTAAATAGTCAAGGGAAATGGGACACTTTTAGGACAGAGGCTAATGGACACATATGTAGCTATATCTGCAGCTATATCTGCAGGAATATCTGGTTTTAATGGTATGGTTCTGGGCTATCGTGGGGGTAAATGGTATGTGATACTAGGGAAGAAAACTAAAGTTGTACCAGAGGAAATGGCTCCTCTCGATATCCCTTATATAACCTTGACAAGTATTTATAAAAACTGATGTATGAATTGAAAAACAGAGCACTTGCTTGATGAAAGATGGGCGATCTGGATAATATTATAACCAAATTGATAAAAAAGCCACGAATAATCCAACATTTAGTTAGATTGTGACGTGCCCCCCGGAAACGATACCAGATATAATATCGTAAAAGGGGGAATAGATGGTAAGAAAAAGGTACACACCGGAACAAATCATCAATAAGCTT
>SMTZ1_10033931_pt1 | contig 10296 bp, 14 predicted proteins | sample DeeMarSWOR136_30_FD_25667 | JGI IMG/M metagenome (IMG submission 25667) | reverse complement strand
GCGGATTGATAATCTATTCGGCAATAGTCCGGATAATAGAAGGCTCCAGCATTGAACTGGCCGAAGCTGGAATAGCTGTGATGGGGGTTTCCATTGTGGTCAGCATCTTCCTATCCCGGCATCTACTAAGAGTTTCCCGAACCACCGGCTCTATAGCCTTGGAGGCTAATGCCCATAATATTGCCGCTGATGTCTACTCTGCCTCAGCCGTGTTGGTGGGACTGGCAATAGTGCGATTCACCGGGCTCAACATTATTGACTCTGCGATTGCTATCGGAGTTGCCATTTACATCCTGAAAGTTGCTCTTGATACTATCCGTAAGCCGATATCAGGACTGCTTGATGAAAAGCTGCCTCCTTCACAACAGGCAGTTATCGAAGATTGTTTAAAGAAACACAGCCGCGAGGTGTCCGGCTTCCATGCACTACGGACCCGTCGGGCTGGAAGCCAGAGCTATATAGACCTTCATTTGGTAATGACCAGGGACATTAGTTTAGAGCAGGCTCATCAAATATGCGACCGCATTGAGGTCGAAATAAAAAGCACACTTCGCGAGGCCAGTGTAACCATTCATGCTGAGCCGTGCGACCAGGAATGTGAGCAGTGCGCTGCAATCTGCTCACAACGCCGAACCAACTAGTTACACCAGATTTATTTATTGGCATTTCCTTGGTCTCCATTATAAGGGCGAAACGAGTTTTTCGTGGGGTATTGGCTAAAATGAATGACATTTTTATGGCGAGGCCAATTTCCAGGCAAATTACAAATATGATTGGACTTCTGAGAAGGAATTTATTTCCCATAACAACCGCCAGTCTTTAGCTTGATTGCTTGGGGGCTTTCTTGGTCTTGGCTCTCTTGGATACAGCGTCCTTATATACCCTTGCCATGCTCTTGCCATGTTGGGGAATCCTGGCCTTTTCCTTTACTCGCCGCTTTTCTCTCCGTGCTTGCTTGGTTTCCTCGGCGAGCTGGTTCTGGTCTGAAAGCTGCTCGTCTACCACTTAATTTCGTATGAGCCGAGGATAAAATCGAGGTCATTTTGAAAAGCAGAGAGCTTTTCTTGGGGGAAGAGGGTTTCATCTACGTCAAGGAGCATTTTTGTTTCGCCCAGTGGTGAGCCCAAAATATGTGCCCTGCCGCATTCCTTCTGGTTTTCCTCTTGCTCGGCCTGTGTTTTTAATGCCAGCGTGGTACGCGATTGGGTGTCGCCGCTGGGAAGACCATATGTTTGCGACTCAGTCTCAACAGCCATAATCCCTCGTTTCTGCAACAAGCCTTGTACCTCATCGCCGAGCATCCCGGGATTTAAGCCCCTGTAAGTCTTTTTAATCTGTATTGTCATTTTATTCTCCTGCCGAATATTATATCACTTTCTTAGTTTCGCTGTTCATATGATATAATTTGAAATCTGAAATGAAAAAAGAACTGATGCAAATCTTAGCGTGTCCCGTATGCAAAGGGGATTTGGAGCTTAAAGTGGACGAAGAAAAGGGGGAAGAAATAGTTACGGGTTCCCTTTATTGCTCCAATTGCAATCATTCCTACCCCATTGTAGATACGATTCCCAATTTGTTACCGCCGGAACAGCAAACATAACTCAAAATCATTCCGCATAAATCCTGCGGTTACTTCGGGAACGCTGGTTAAACCCGTCCATATACGAATCGGGATCCCTAAAAAGTCAGAGGCCTTTTCGGTGTTTGTCAAGGGCTATATGCCACGCCTGTTGTAGGCGATTCCCAAACTTCAACATTCAACAACTTTACCGGAGAGCCAGAAAAACAGGCCTGGAGCGCATCATATACAGTGGCAGCAATATTCTCGCTGGAGGGTCCAAGCGTATCAAGGGGGGGTATATCATTCAGGCAAGTATGGTCGAATCGAGCCAGGACTTCTCTCAGGTGCTGCTTTAGCTGGGCGAAATCGTAAGCCAGGCCAGTCTCATCGAGTCCGGCTGCTTCCAATCGAGCTACTACTTTGAAGCGGTGGCCATGCAGCTTTTCACACTTACCATGATAATTCGGGAGGTAATGGGCGGCATCAAAGTGCTCTTCCACAAATAAATGATACATTAACGCCCCCCTGTGTATATCGCATCCTAAACAATATCCAAAATTCAAGTGCTAAAACGTTTAGTGCCTTTGGATTGTAGGCATTTGATATTGTTTAGAGCTTATAGTATTTAATATTTACCCTATCCCTTCCTATTTCTTCTTCTTTTCCTTGTTCTGCTTGGGCTTTTTAACATTCTTTCTGCCTTTAGTTCCCATCGCTAGCCTCCTGTCTTTATCATTCTTTCCAATACTACCACAACATTACCCGCTTTATCATCACTATCCTCCCCTACCTTATTCTTGTTTATTACTACTAATATAATACCATTTTCGCACCCCATTTTGTCCTTTAACATCGTCGGCTAATTGAGCAATGCTCTTGCCCAGCTTGGGATGAACCAAGTCTGGGTCGATTTCTGCTAATGGTATAAGAACAAAAGCCCGGTCTGGTGAGCGGGGGTGCGGGATAGTCAAGTTCTGGGTTTCCATAATCTTGTTGTCATAAAAAAGGATATCTATATCTATAGGGCGCGGTGAATTTATTTGCCCGCTGGGGACTCTGCCCATTTTGGTTTCAATATCTTTAGCGAAATGGAGAAGCTCCTCAGGAGGTAAATTGGTGGCGATGCGGCAAACTATGTTGAGGAACCATGGCTGCTCCTTGTAGCCTACCGGCTCGGTTTCATAAATGGATGAGACCTGCTCAAGATTAACTTTTAGAGCAAGCAGTGTCAGAGCCTGGCGGAGGTTTTCTTCCCGTTCTCCCAAGTTTGAGCCCAGACAAAGATAGGCAGTGGCCAATTTGTTTACACACCTCTCACAATAGCATCGCTCATCTTGCACACACGCACCATCTCCTTGACATCGTGCACACGAACAATATCGGCACCCTTGGCAATGCCGATTGCTACGGTGGCCGCCGTTCCTTCTATCCGCTGGTCGCCAGGTGGAACGAATGCCACTTCACTCGATCTTTGTTCAGGAGTTAAATCAAGCACCCAGCCTATAAAAGACTTGCGTGAGCTACCCAGAAGGATAGGCCTGCCCAGCGCTTGAAGTTCCTCCAGACGTTGCAAAACCTCCAGATTTTGCTCCTGTGTCTTGCCAAAACCTATACCCGGGTCGACGATGATATTTTCCCAGGGCACTCCTGCGTCTAACGTTTGTTCGATGGCTCCTTTCAAATCGGAAATAACCGCAGACATAATATCGTGGCATGGAGAGCCACGCTGATTACTCATCAAAGCAATTGGCACACCTTTTTGAGCTGCTAACTCGGCCAGCCTGGGCTCCTTCTTCAGTCCCCAGATGTCGTTTATCATGTTGGCTCCGGCATCCAAAACCTGGCGGGCTACTTCCAGCTTGTAGGTATCTACACTTAAAGGCACCGATGTTTCCTGAGCCAGCTTTTTCACAACAGGAATTACCCGTCGTAATTCTTCGTCGGGTGAAACCGGATTTGAGCCAGGACGGGTGGATTCACCGCCGATGTCAATTATGTCAGCTCCTTCAGAAGCCAATCGCTTTGCCTGGGCTACAGCTTCTTCAGCATTTGCCAGTCCATCGCCAGAGAAGGAATCCGGGGAAACATTTATCACCCCCATGACATAGGTTCGCTTGCCCCAGTAAAAGATGCTCCTGCCACATTGAGTAGACTCTGGCTTGCTTGCTTTGTAATCAGTCATATTATTGATTATAGCAGAGGAGGTGATTAAAATAGTGAGGCAATAGGCAGTAAAACATAATAACAGCAGTTGATAATCTTAAGTGAGCAAGACATTAGCCGAGAAGATTCTTAGCCTTAAATCGCATGGCGAGGCTAAAGCGGGGGACGTCGTGATTGTTGACGTGGATTGGGCTTTTGTCCAGGATTCTACTGGCCCCCTCACCATTAGACAGTTTAAGGAAAGCGGTTTTGAAGCTCTGGCCAAGCCACAACAAACAATAATATTCCTAGACCATGCTGCTCCTAGTCCCGCTCAGCAGCTTTCTAATGACCATATCCTGCTGCGCCGCTTCGCTGAGGAAACAGGCTGTCGCATCTACGAGGTAGGTGATGGTATATGCCATCAGTTGGTTGCGGAACAATTTGCTAACCCGGGAGACGTTATCCTTGGCTCAGACTCTCATACTGTTACCGCTGGTGCTTTAGGAGCTTTTGCCACCGGCATGGGTTCCAGCGATGTTGCCGTAGCTTTAGCCCTGGGTAAAACCTGGTTTCGGGTGCCGGAAAGTTTTCTCATTGAGCTCAACGGCGTCTTCCCTCGGGGAGTTTATGCCAAAGACTTAGTTCTATATCTTATTGGCCAGATTGGTGCTGATGGTGCTAATTACAAGGCTTTGGAATATAGCGGTGAGGCCTTGGCTCAGATGCTTATGCCGCAGCGCCTCACTATCGCCAACATGGCTGTGGAAGCCGGGGCCAAGGTTGGACTGTTTCCCGGTGATAAAATCACCCAGGATTTCCTCGTAGGGCATAGACGGGGTGATAATTACCAACCACTGTATCCCGATGCTGAGGCAAATTACGAACAAGTCATATCACTGAATCTCGACCGGCTTGAGCCAATGCTCTCTCTCCCCCACACTGTAGATAACGTCCATCCAGTGACTCAAGTAAAAGGGGTCAAAATCCAGCAGGCATTTATTGGTACTTGTACTAACGGACGTCTGGAAGATTTAGCTGTGGCTGCTGAGATTCTTAAGGGCAGGAAGAGGCATCCCAGTATCAGATTGCTCATAGCGCCAGCTTCGAGACAGGTGCTCATTCAAGCTATAAAGAAGGGCTATATCCAGAACTTAATTGAAGCTGGGGCGATTATTCTACCACCGGGTTGTGCTGCTTGCCTCGGTCGGCGAGGTTTGCCTTTCCACCGCCAATCGTAATTTTAAGGGAAGAATGGGCAACCCCGAGGCTATGATATACTTGGCTAGCCCGGCAACTGCCGTCGCCTCAGCTATAAGGGGCGAGATTACTGACCCCAGGGAATTTACGTGATTTCTAATTTGGTGCTCAAGGGTAAAGCCATTAAACTGGGGGATAATATCTCCACTGATGATATTGTTCCCGGTAGGTTTACCCATTTGAGGAGCAACCTGCCTGAACTCGCCAAACATGTCATGGAGGATGCTATGCCCGAGTTTGCTTCCAGGGTAAAGGCTTTGTCAGCGGCTGGCGAAAGCAAAGCAATCTTGGTGGCAGGTAAAAATCTTGGTCTGGGTTCCAGTCGGGAACATGCCCCGGTGGTCATCAAAATGTCGGGGGTCGGCGCTATTTTGGCAAAATCGGCAGCCCGCATCTTTTTCCGGAATGCCATAAATCAGGGGATACCTGTCCTGCTTTGCGATACAGATAAAATCGGCAATGGCGATGAGCTGGAGATAAATTTGACAGGTGGTATGATTGCTAATTTGACCTCTGGAATTACATTAAGCTGTAGCAAGATGCCGCCGATAATGTCTGCCATCCTTAAAGAGGGCGGGCTTATCCCGTACATACAGAAGCATAAGAGCTTCAAGTCAAGCTATGAAAGCGATACTGGCATGAGGGTTTTGAATTTAGGACATTCGGATTTTGGATTTGTTTAGAATTTAGAAATTGGCAATTAGGATTTATTGAGATGCTGCATAGAGTAACCTTTATACCTGGCGATGGCATAGGTCCCGAAGTGGCTGAGGCGACGCGGCGGGGGCTGGAAGCTACGGGGGTCAAGTTCCAGTGGGACACTGTTATCATAGGCGGTCAGGCTCAGGATAAGCTCGGCACACCAAGGGACCGGTGACCACACCTATAGGTACTGGCTTCAGGAGCGTCAATGTCGCTTTAAGGCAGACCTTAGACCTTTATGCTTGTCTACGCCCTTACAAGGTGTACCCCGGTATAAACACACCGTTCAAAGATGTCGATATAGTAGTTGTCAGGGAGAATACCGAAGACCTTTACGCTGGCATCGAATTTGCCAGGGACGCAGCGGGGACTAAGCAATTGCTGGATTTAGTGCTCAATGCTACGGGAAAAAAGATAAGGAAAGACTCTGCTGTGAGCCTGAAGGTTATATCTCAAACGGCTAGCCGACGAATTGTCAAATTTGCTTTTGAGTATGCCCGGCAGAATCGAAGGAAAAAGGTGACCGCGGTTCACAAAGCTAACATACTCAAATTCTCTGATGGGCTTTTTCTGGATACTGCCCGTGAAGTTGCCAAAGAGTATAACGACATAGAATTTGGCGATATGCTTGTGGACGCAACCTGCATGGAGCTGGTCAGGAAGCCTCGGATATTTGACGTCCTCGTGCTGCCCAATTTGTACGGTGACATAATTTCGGACCTCTGTGCCGGGCTGGTCGGCGGCATGGGCGTAGCGCCGGGAGCCAACATCGGTGATGAGATATCTATCTTTGAACCTACCCACGGAAGTGCTCCTAAATACGCCGGGCAAAATAAGGCCAATCCCATGGCTACGATGCTCTCAGGGGTGATGATGCTACGTCATCTCGGAGAGAAGGATACCGCCGATAGGTTGGAAAATGCTATCGCTGAAGTCATAGCCGAGGGCAAGGATGTCACCTATGATTTGAAGCTCGACCCCGCCACAGCGGTGGGCACCAGCCAGGTAGCTGACGCCGTGATAGACAAGCTAAAACTAAAGCCAGGGTCTTAATCTGAAGTTAGAGAACCGTAAAAATTAGAATCTGTGAGCAAATTCGCAAGGTATATCTGGGGAACCTTAGCTCACCCCGCAGCAACTTTCAGATACTTATCACAGGAAGAAAATGTAAGGCAAGGGTGGGGAGCAGTTCTACTCCTCGGCGTCCTGTATTCAGTAGTTTGCGCCATCGCTGCTGCAAATGGAATTGAACCTGTTGCTGAACCCTTCCTCCCCATAAGCAAAGAAAGTTATTACTTCTGGGAAATATTCTTCGCCCCACCAGTGATGATAGGGGCGTGGTATTTGTTCAGCTACTTAAATCTCCGCCTTGGGCGAGCGTTTTGCTTTTTGTATTCCCATGCTTCCCATTATGTGGACTACCGACCTTATCTGCATCACTTTCACGATCGATTTGAGAACGCTGGGAACTTTTGGGCAAATATGGAATGTCTTCTATCAGGCATTCACTATACTATGGATGGCGGCTGCTTGCGTTATCGCCACCCGTGAAGTACACCGTATCCCTTTAGGAAAGGCAATCGCCGCGACCATAATATCAGCGATACCCGCCGTCCTCATTATCGCAGCCACCATACGGTAAACATAAGGTGCCTCCCTTGCCGGGATTGTCAGAAAGCATGGTAAAATTTCTTATATAGTGAACAAAATGAATGAACGTGTAAAAATCTATCCAACGCTTGGCGTATGTGGTCTTGATTGTGGTTTATGCCCGAGATACTATACAGTGGGGACTTCAAGATGTCCTGGGTGCTGTGGTCCAGAATTCTTTAATAAGCATCCATCATGCTCCTTCATAACCTGTTGTGTCAAGAAAAAGAATCTCGAGGTCTGTGCTGAATGTTCAGACTTTCCATGTTCTAAATTCAAAAGCGATGAAGAATATAAACAAGTGAAAGAATCTTCTTCTTACCCATCGTATAAAAAAGTTATGCCGAATTTGAATTTTATAAAGGAACATGGAATTGAAAAATTCGTAGAACAGCAGAAAAAACGAATTAAATTACTTAAAACAATGATAGCTAATTTTGATGATGGCAGATCGAGAAGTTTTTACTGCAAATCAGCAGCTTTACTCGATCTAACAACTCTTGAAAATTCATTGGATAAGGCAATTCACGAAATACAAATAGACAATATACAACCAAACGATACTAAAACCAAAGCCAAAATTCTTAAGGACATCCTTAGTGGAATTGCTCTTAAGGAAGGAGTGGAATTAATCAAAAAGAGGTAACTCGAATGACTAAAGATTTAAATAATGGCGGGGTTTGGAACCCTGGGGTTTGGAACCCTGCGTCCCGATTTGTAGGGACTTACCCCTTGGACATTGCCTTCGGTAACTTCTTTTATCCGCAAAACGTTAATTACCATGCAGTGCAGACCTATATTAAATAATGGAGTATAGAATGCCTCCAGAAATCAAGACCATTAGTTTATCGCTACCCTATAAATTAGGCCATGTAAATTGCTATCTCATAGAAACCAACCTCAGCTATATCCTGATTGACACAGGGTGTTCAAATAGGCGCACCAACCTTGAAAAAGAACTTGAAAGCGCGGGCTGCAAGCCTGGCAATCTCAAGCTTATCGTTTTAACACATGGAGATTTTGACCATACCGGCAATGCCGCATACCTACGTGAAAAGTATGGTACAAAAATAGCCATGCACTATGATGATTCAGGAATGGTTGAACGCGGAAACATGTTCTGGAATAGGAAAAAACCCAATATCGTCATCAGAATGATGCCCCCTATCCTCTTTGGGTTTGGCAAATCGAAAAGATTTACCCCCGATTTGTGTATCGAGGAAGGATACGATCTCTCTGAATATGGATTCGACGCTAGAGTTATCTATATTCCAGGGCACTCAAAGGGTTCAATAGGAATCCTGACAGCTGGTGGCGACCTGTTTTGCGGCGATCTGCTTACAAACGTGGACAACCCAGTTCTCAATTCTATTATGGACGACTCAGAGGAAGCGAATACCAGTGTCGAAAAATTGAAAAAGTTAAGAATAAATACTGTTTATCCTGGGCATGGTAAACAATTCCCGATGGAGGTGTTCATAAAGACTAGCTGATAATGGGAGGAGAAGTAGTCGAGTTCCTTGGAAATCCAGGGACACCATACCAATCAAGCCTACTACAAAATAGGTATGATGTCCCCAGAATAATTTAAACTTTTTGACTTGCTGGGCATTACAGGCTAACATATCAAAATGAACACAAAGACTGTGCCCAGGCTAACTCTTTTTCCCCTGACTGCTGAGGTAAGTGCGCAAGGTCACCTCCTTATCGGCGGTTGTGATGTCGTTGACCTGGCCGAGGAATTCGGTACGCCGCTTTATCTTTTCGATGAGTCCACCCTCCGCCATAAGTGTCATGAACTCAAGGACGCGTTCTGCAAATATCATCCTGATACCCTGGTCATCTATGCCTCCAAGGCTTTCCTGAATAGGGCTTTGGCTCTCATATTTAAGGAAGAGGGCCTGGGACTCGACGTCGTCTCCGAGGGAGAGCTTAGCATCGCCCATTCCGTGGATTTTCCTCTGGACAAGGTCTATCTTCACGGCAACAATAAGACAGCAGAAGAGCTAAATCTGGCTCTGGATTGGGGAGTGGGCAGAATTGTGGTGGACAACTTCTATGAGCTTGAATTGCTCGATAGGCTTGCTGGAGAGAGGGGGATTAGCCAGAATATTTTGCTTCGTCTCACTCCAGGGATTGATGCCCACACTCACCAATATACTACTACCGGGACGATAGAGAGCAAATTTGGCTTTCCCTTAGCTACCGGGCAGGCTGAAGAGGCATTAAACCAGGCTTTGTCAGCCTCCAACCTTAACCTTTTGGGCTTGCACTTCCATCTCTCGGCTCCCCGGTGCCCGAGGTACGTACTTACGATCTAGCTATAGAAATTGTGCTGCACTTTGCCCGGGAAATGGGACAAAAATTCGGCTTCGACCTCGGTGAATTCGACATCGGTGGTGGTTTTGCCGTTCCATATACTCTGGACTCCAAAGTACCCACGGTTGCTGACTACGCTCGGGTTATAACTGGAACATTGAATAATCTTATTTCGGGACTGGGATTGAGGCGTCCCCGACTCATTATCGAGCCCGGAAGGGCAATTGTCGGTCAGGCAGGAGTGGCATTATACAAGGTCGGAGCGATTAAGGAGATACCGGGCATAAAGAAATATGTCTGTGTCGATGGCGGCATAAGCGACAATATCCGCCCGGCTCTTTATGGAGCCAAATATGAGGCTTTGGTGGCTAACAAAGCTTTAAAGGCAGAAAGTGAGGTGGTTACCATCGCTGGCAAGCTCTGCGAGGCTGGTGACATCTTGGTTAAAGATACCAGTTTGGCTACAGCGCACCCCAGTGACATCATAGCTATTCCAGTTTGCGGTGCCTATTCCATACCTATGGCGAGTAATTATAATGCCATGTCCAGACCAGCTATAGTTATGGTGAAGGAAGGGCGAGCGCGTCTTATTCGACGCCGAGAAACATATCAGGATATGATGAGTCTGGACCTAATTTAACATGTGGCAAGTTATAGGACAA
>SMTZ1_10025227_pt1 | contig 10296 bp, 18 predicted proteins | sample DeeMarSWOR136_30_FD_25667 | JGI IMG/M metagenome (IMG submission 25667) | reverse complement strand
AATAAAAAAAGGAGGTAAGATAATGACTTGTTGGAAGTGCGGATACAAAACAAAACACCCACATATAAGATGCCCTAAATGTGGAACATCGCAGTTATAGTTAAGGAACGAATAAAAGAAAGGAGAGAAAGGAAATGAATAAAGTAACTGATAAACAAGTAACAGAATTCCTAACACTATACCTCGCTGATTGCCAGCTTGAACATTTAGAGTATAACGATGATACTTACAACGAGGCAATCAAATTAGCCAAAACATTAGAATTACCAGAGGCCAATCCACCCAAGCCCTGACCTTATAGCATGGAGAAAAGGAGAGGAAATGAAACGTCAAGCTACCATTAAGAAACCGCTAGATAGAATAAATACTACACCAGAAATTTGTCCGTTTTGTCTTAGAGGGGGAGGTAGATATTTCTGTTTTTACCAGCTTCGGTTTTCATATTGCGATGGGCCTCGCTGGGAACCAGAATTATTGCCTAAATCATGCACTAATGAAGATTATACAATATGTCCCTTTAATCCTAATGTAAGGGATTATTAAGAAGGAGACAAAATGAACAATCACACTAAATCTAATAATGAAAAATGCCCCGAATGTGGTAAGCCCATGCACAGGATAAACCCCCGCGATATGAAAAACAAAAGATGGCGCTGTACCAACCCAGACTGCAAAATAGTGTGCCTAACTGAAAGGGAGATGCAATGAGTCTAGCATTAGAAATGGCGGATGCTATAAGAGAGGCGCCAGTAGAGTTACTTATCCCCCGGAGCTGTAAGGGGTGTATGTCATTAGATCATGGGTGCTGCACCTTATGGGCCGGGGATTGCGTTAATAGCCCCTATAAACCCTATTGGCGACCAAAAGCTCAACGAAGGAGAAATAAGAGAGGCAAGAATGAAAGGAATACTTTTTAAGCCCGACATGATACAGGCTATCATTGAGGGCAGGAAAACACAGACTAGAAGGCTTATTAAGCCACAGCCAGTTCAGTTCAATAATCTTGGTGAATTTGACGCAGGAATAGGAGAGGCTTGGTTTCATGGTATTACCAGCGATAATTGGGAGACACGAAAGCCCCGCTACCAAGTAGGCGAGACTGCCTATATTAAAGAGGCGTGGGCGTCATTTCCTGCTTATGAACCACACAAGCCTTATGTGACCTATAAGTCAAGTGTGGATGCATATAGGCTTGGTTCTACGAAATGGAAATCACCGCTCTTCATGCCCGAATGGGCAGCACGCTACTTCCTCGAGATAACAGGATAACAGAAGTCAGGGCAGAGAGATTGCAGGAGATACGGTATTTAGATATTTTTCTTGAAGGCGTGCCAGAGCAAGGTGGTTTCATTAAAAACTTCAAGGCATTTGAACGACTCTGGAACTCCATCAACAAAGACTACCCTTGGGAATCTAACCCTTGGGTGTGGGTTTATATATTTGAGTTGCAGGCAAAATGATTATTGCCTATTCCTCCTTTCTCTTTTATATGTGCGGGGCCAGAGTTGCATCTGGCTCCGCCACATTAAATAAAGTTGTTGAACAACAATAGGAGCAATTAGGAATTGAAAATTAAAACACGCCGGATTAAGACGGACCTACAAAAGCAGGAGGCTTTTCTGGACGATTTGTGGAGCGAGTATATCCGCAAAAGAGCAATGTATCGCTCTAATGGCTGTGAACGATGCCATCATTGGAAGGTAATCTGGAAGAATTTACAGGCCGCCCATTGCTTCGGTAGAGATTCAAAAACGACTCGGTGGGACACAAGAAACGGTGCAGGCTTATGTGGTGCTTGCCATATGTATATTGACAGCCACGAAGATGCCAAGTTTGAGCTATTCCGTGAACTAATAGGGGATAGTCAGGAATTTGAGCTACTTTATATCTTGGCTCACATGACGACCAAAGGCTACCGAGATCGCCCTTAAAATGATGATAAAAGAATTGGATAGTTGTTGTACAACAACCCCTTGACAAAGATTTTACACTATGTTATAGTTAGTAACATCGTATGACCAACGACTATCTCAATCTGACAGATTCCGCAGAGATGCTTGGCATTTCCCGCATGACCATACACCGTTGGATCAAAAAGGGCAAAATCTCCCCCATACTTATCGGGGGCTACCCTTTATTCACCCCCGAGCAGTTACGCCCCTATATTGTTAATAAAACCTGCGCCAACTGTTATCACGGCTCCAATAGCCATTGCACCTATCGTGAGGCTTGCGATACAGAGCAGGGATGCAAGGATTGGGTGTGGAAGTGCAACTAGATGACTTTCTGAGCCAACTCAACAAGGTCAAGAAAAGCGGCAACGGCTATGTCGCATTATGCCCAGCCCACGACGATAAGAAGCACAGTCTATCGGTAACAGCCGACAAGGAAAAGATACTGGTCAAATGCTTCGTTGGGTGTTCAGCCGAGGCAATAGTCGATTCTCTAGGTCTGGGTATGTCAGACCTTTTTGTCAATAGCAGGACTAAGTTTAGCGAAGATAAAATCATCAAGACATACGACTATACCGACGAGACGGGGCAACCACTATTCCAAGTATGTCGGCTAAAGCCCAAATCCTTCCGTCAGCGCCATAAGAACGGGCAAGGCGACTGGGTTTGGGACATGAAAGGGGTAAGGCGAGTCCTTTACCATCTGCACGACATTATCAAAGCCCCCGAGGTTCACTTTGTAGAGGGCGAGAAAGACTGTGATAACCTGTGGGAGTGTGGACTCATTGCGACAACGTCACCCGGCGGTGCTAATGCATGGAAGGACGACTATGCCGAGTGCCTTGCGGGGAAGAAGGTGATTTTAATCCCCGACAACGACGATGCAGGATACGCTTATATGCGCGAGGTTGCCTGTTCGTTGATGGGCAGGGCGGATTTATACTGTATCATGCTGCCCGACAAAGACGTCTCCGACTGGCTAACAAAGGGACACAACCCAGACGAGCTGCTTGAGTTAAGGCAGGACATATCGCTACTCTTGGGAGGGAAACAACCTAAATACGAGTTCCTAGATTCCGCAATAGTGTGGCAACATCAGCCAGTAACATTCAAGGCAGAAGGGTTACGCAAAGAGCGAACGGGCATACACGCAAAGGTGGCTATCACCTACAAATACTCGCCCCTAGCTTGGAGTGTCTTCAACATTGAGCGGGCCGAGGAACGCACCAAGCTGGCTAACGCCGCCTTCAAGCTATTCAAACCCGAAATGAAAAATGAATACCCCGAGACTAGCCTGAAGCAGGATTTTGACCTATTTTGTGCTGGGTTGTGGGCGTTTTACTTATCCCATTATAGCCCTGAGCTAATATATGGTGACGAAACAATCCGCCCTTTGACCTTCTATCTTTACCCGTATATCCTGCAGGGGGGTGGGACCATAATGTTCGCCGCGCCGGGCAGGGGCAAGTCAAACACCGCCCTTATCTGGGCACAATCCATAAATAGCGGTGTTGACCGATTCTGGAAGGTTAAGCAAGCCCCTGTCTTATTTATAAACCTAGAGCGGTCCAAAGAGACATTACAACGTCGCCTCTCAAGCGTCAATAGACTACTAGGGCTTCCCGCTGTGACGCCTATCCGCATACTCAATGCAAGGGGGCGTTCATTGAGCGATGTACTGGATGCCTGTGCCAAGACGATCAAGCAATTTAACATCGAGGTCACGATACTAGACTCAATTAGCCGGTCAGGGTTCGGCGACTTAACAGAAAACCGCCCTGTAAATGCCATTATAGATGCACTATCGTCGCTCTGTGATACTTGGCTTGCCCTAGCGCACACGCCCCGGGCCGACGAAACCCACGTCTACGGGGGGATCATGTTTGAGGCGGGTGCCGACATAGTTATCAAGCTCGCATCCGCCATATCAACCAACAGCACACTAGGTTTGGGATACGAGATAACCAAGACTAACGACATAGCATACCACCCAATGGAGACTTGGGCGATGGAGTTCGGGGAAGCCGGTCTAACAAACTTCCGCAAAGCCAAACCCTACGAGTTCCCCGAGATAGAGGGAGCTATCAAGAAACCTATGCTACAAGCTATCAAAGACTTTATATACACAAGGGACCGTGGCGAGGCAACCGCAAGTGAAACTGCAGAGGCCACTGGTTTTAACAGAGGCAATGTATCAAACACCCTATCGCGGTCGGGCCACTTTGTTGTCACCAGAAAGGATGGTAAGAAAATCTACTACGGGGTGAAGGAAACCACTGAAATTGTTTAACTCAATAAACAATAACGCCATATTTAGCTTTAAGCTATTGTTTATTCCGTTTTTGTTTATATTTTTGTTTACCTTAAACACAGTCGCCAAATTAACTACGAAATTACTGTTTAATTTACTGTTTATGCCCCTAAATGCTATTGTTTGTTTAAAAAATAGCATAGGGATAAACAAACAACAATAGAGCATTTTTAGGAGGTATTTTATGGAAGTAAGAGTGACAGCTAACACCAAGGCGGAGGAGAACTGCCTACTTATAGCGGGGCTAATGAGGAACATAGCGCTCAACTATTTGGAGCTTGGAGGGCTATTGGTTGAGAATCAGGAGAATGGGTACTGGTCCACGAGTTGTTGCACAACAACTTTTGAGCAAGGATGAGGTACTCAGGATCGGCGTGGCAAAGGCGTGTCTACTCCTGCCTCACTTCAAGAACGGCGGGCTAGACGAGGACACTCGCCTCTTGGCACAAACCTGCACGTGGAATGATTTAAGGAGGGCTCTGGGGCATAAAATAGCCGACCCCGAGAATTGTGAGGAGTATGTGCTATGCCCTCGGTGCGGGAGCGAGCTAAATTTGGTCCGCATCCAGTGTGGGTGTGGTCAGGAAATTATGCTCAAGTCGTGGATGATTAAAAGGAGATAATGAAGCCATATTATCAAGATAAGTGGGTAACAAAATAAAAGGAGGCCAAAATGGTAATTCTGAACAGGAAAAAATATAAGGCAGGGTATGAAGTCAGGGATGAACTGTCTCAGACGGATTTTGAGGCAGTCCCAATAACAGTAGGCGACCCAGAAGTAAATGAGTTAGTGCGCTATATGAACGAGCACCGAGGGGAACACGTCATCGTTAAAGCCGCCTATACGCCATTGGGCGATTACATAGGCGACCCTAAGGCGGCTCGTTACCTCATTTGTAAGCGGGGCATCAAGCCACAGAAGATTGACCCGTCATGTAATATCTGCTCGATTGGCTTCTGTGAAAGGGAACAGAAATGGTACGGCTGGTCTCACAGGGCTATTTTTGGATTTGGCATCGGGTCAATGGCCAAAGAGGGCGACTGCTGCACGACAAGTGGGTGGACAGAAGAATACTTAAATGAGCATCCTGAAGAACGGCTGCGGGTTATTCCTGTCGGCTTTAAGGCAGAGACGTTGCAGGATGCAAAACGGATGGCAATAGCCTTTGCTGAATCGGTGTCATAGCAGCCAAGCGGTGCTGCCAAGAGGTTATGGAGTTAGTATAGGGAGGCAATAATGAGAAAGAACCCGGGACGCAAAGACGCAAGGTTAGAGGCCCGCAAGATGACTCATGAAAGGGGCGACCTGAATAGGAAGTCTACCCACAAAATGAGGACGCACGACGGCATGGTGTCAAGCGGGCATTTTGCCAAGACCTCTCAAGGGATGGTGAAAGTATAAATGGCGTTTAGGACAAGGCGCGAGAAAAGGTATCTAAACCTGCGGCAGTCGGGCTTCCTACGGTTTGAGGCACGGGCGATAAGCAAGGTGTCGACGAGGGTATGCCCATATTTAAGGGCTATGATGAAGGAACGCCACGACCTAATGAGGGAGTCGCAGAAGATGGGCAGGACTTTGAGGCAGTATGAGGACTCGATAAAGGAGTTGTACCAAACCAATAAGTGGCTCAAAAGGAACAGGGTGGGCAAAATAGTCGCCGACCCGTGGAGAATGTTTAGGGAATATGAGGACAAGTTTAAGGCGAAGTTCCCACAGTATTCTAGCCCTTGGACAAAGCGGTGGAAAAACTGGCGAGACTTTCAGGCTAAGATAGAGAGGACTATAAAGAGGCAAGGGGGCTACGCAACAGCATGAACTTGGCACAGTGCATAAGAGGCGGCGATGGCAAGATGAGGGCTGGCTTTGTTATAGCCTTCGAGTATGATGCCGATGCAGTTGAGGCTTTGAAACGGTTAGTGCCGCATACAGATAGGGAATGGCGAGAGAGTGATAAGACTTGGTGGGTGAGCGAAGATTACGAGGTGCAATTAAAAAGCCTGTTCTCAAACTTCGAGGCGCTAGTTTATCTGCAGGGCAAACTATGGGGATAGGTGTTGTTGCACAACAACTTTACATAAAAGGAAATGAGCATTCAAGAGGAGTTATCAGGTACTAGATGCCCTAAATGTAATAGTAGGATGTGGCACAGGGGACGCCGTAGATATTATTGTAAGCATTGTAAGAAAGGGTTTAGGTCAACTATGAAAAGAATTGAGATGGAGTTGGTGCCAGAACGTCGATGAGGATTGTGGCATATCAGACACAGATTAACGATGGTAGGGTGCTACTAAGAGAAAGCACTGGCGAGTCGGTTCATAGCAATAGGCTGGATGAGCTATTCGGCTTTCTCCTTGAACCTTACGACAACTGCATCAAGGTATGCTGGGACCTAGACGCCACTGTGTCTGTGATTTTGAAACTATTGGGGACTTCAGCGTGTCGGCAGTTGTGGCAGATGAAGCGATACAATGGGCGACCTTTCAGTATATTCTATGTTCCCGCCAAAGTGTTCAGCGTGTCCCATGTGTCGGGGCTTCGGTGTAACCTTTATGGGATTGACCAGTATTACCCCGAATTAGACGAGCCGAGCGTCGAGGAGGTCAAGGCTTTGGGGGATGGCTTGCTTACTGAGCTCAAGAAGATGGGCTTCGTGCCGACCAAGTTGACGAGCCCCGTGGCGATTTATGAGGAGTGTGTCTTGAGGAAATTGAGTCTGCCCCGTGTCAAGGATATGCCCGTCGAGGTGGCAGAAATGGCGTGGCGTTGCTCGGGGCGGCTTTGGATCGAGAGCCACCAGTTGGGGGATTTCAAATGAGAGAGCCATTTTATCAGGAGCCACGGGCTGTTATCTATGAGGGCCACGCTCTTGACGTCTTGAGTGCATTGGCGACCGGTAGCGTGGATTGCGTTATGACCTCACCGCCCTACTGGGGACTCAGAACCTACAAGACAGAACCTCAGATTTGGGGAGATAATCATTGCGAGCATGATTTTATAGGTGATGGCAGTAATACCCGAATACACAAAGGTTGGTCAACAGGGACAAGAACTGTCAGTGCGGGTAGCCCTAGCGCAAATTATGACCATTTCGGCAAAGCCGAACAAGGTCAATTCTGCCTCAAATGCAACGCTTGGCGTGGCGAACTCGGCCTCGAGCCTACCATAGAGCTCTATATCAGCCACCTAATCCAAATCTTCAATGAGGTTAAACGAGTCCTGAAAAAGACAGGCACTTGCTGGGTGAATATAGATGATAGTTATGCCGGCAGTGGCTCACCGGGTGGTGATTTCAGAGATGGCAAAGGTGGCGATGACTATTTGCGTCCTTACAACCGAAAAGGCTTACCCGCCAAATCCCTCTGCTTAATCCCCTCTCGTTTTGCTCTGGCTATGGTAGAACAAGGCTGGATATTAAGGAACGATATTGTCTGGAACAAGCCGAATCCCATGCCGGAGAGCGTCAAAGATAGGCTTACTACAACTTGGGAGCATCTATTCTTCTTTGTTAAGAGCCAGCACTACTACTTCGAGCAGCAGTTTGATGAATACACCGGACCGCTTAATCGTTGGGGAGGTGATACGCTAAAGCAAGAAACTGTCAAGACTGCTGCATACAAAGATATGCTTCACTTAAGCCCATCCTCAGCCCTTAGAGCTGGTAACAAAATCCGCCCGAATGACTTGGGGCGTAACAAGAGAGATGTGGTTGCTATTAACACTGAGAGCTTTGGTGCTGAGATGTGCGTGGCCTGTGAGACGGTCTACGATAAATCACAATTCCGGGCACTGCCTGAGAAACCGAGCAAGAAGTGTCCTTGTGAACTAGGGGATATTCCTATTTGGGAGGTTATACCATGGGTTGGCTATCGCTGCGGGTATTGCTCCACCATTTATGACAAATATGAGTGGGGCAAATTGGATGGCGCCAATACCAAAATATGCCGATGTGGTGAAAGCAACTGGCTATCCCACTTTGCCACCTTCCCTGAGAAGTTATGCGAGACACCGAGCGCTATCTGTACGAAGTGTGGGAAGGCTAGGGAGACGATTTACAAGGTTGTTGGGCATCAAATCACAGAAGCTATGAGGATAGCTGGCTGTGATAGTGAGGGTAGGTATAGCGGACAAGATATGGCGGATTATCAATCGGGATTAGCCCAAAGTCCATCAGACAGCAAAAGGCGCATCTTAGAAAGCATGAGCGAGATTAAAGAGGCTGGCTATACCAATTGTGGCTGTAATGCAGGCTTTGAGCCCGGGATAGTTCTTGATCACTTTGCCGGCTCCGGCGCCACTGGTGCAGTAGCCAAGAAGCTAGGTCGAAGGTATATCGGTATTGAATTATCCCCTGACTACTGCAAACTTCATACCAAGCGCCTTCAGGAAATACCTTTAGCGATGGAGTTAATATGAGCCCGCTATATGATTATGACCTCGTGAGCGCCTTCCCAAATGTGGCGAAGAACCTCGTGGACTTTAGGGACTGCAAGTGGGTACATAGCGTCGAGTACCAGCCCGAGGCGGTATATGGTTTCGTTATGTGCGAGGTCACGATTTATGACTGGGTGATGGTCAGCCCGATAATAAGGGACACTGAGGAGGCTCTAATTAGCCCCGTTGGGACTTGGGAAGAATGTCTAACAAAATCCGAGCTTGACTTCATAACCAAGTGGGGCATCGGCGAGTTCAAGATACTCGATGGATGGTGGGCGATGACCAACAGGAAGGCATTGCGTCGGCCGCTTTTAGGCCCCATGGCGAGGCTGTTGGAGTATAAGCAGGGTTCGGAGCTTCAGAGATTGTTGGCGAAGCGTATGAGTACGGGTGTCTATGGGAAGTTCGGTGAGGAATGGACTGAGGAATTTGGGGAGTACTTCAATCCCGTCTGGTTCTCGGAGATTAGCACACAGGCACGGCTCCAAGTTGCCGAGTTTCTCTACGGTCATGGCATAGGACCCGATGACAATGAGGGGTATAGGTCGCTGGTTCATATTGGCGTGGACGGCACTATGCTAACTCAGGAAGTTGTTGTACAACAACCGCAATGGAAGTTAGCCTACGAGGGCGAGGCACTTGTTGTATCGTCGGGCTTAGTCTATACGAACCTGACAAAGCCCAAGGGCTTGACGCTCCAAGAGGCATTGGCGATGATTAGGCAGCATCCCCGGCGATCCTATTACGAGAGGAAACTAAGGCGCCGATTGACTTTGGGCGATGCGCTGGGGCAGCAGAGATTGGGCGACTTGGGCAAGGAGATGGACTTTGCGGTTAGCCTTAATCTAATTAGCCCCGTCCATGATAGGGACTTTGAGAAACTACCCCAGACCGGTGGGCAGTTGTTGAATAGGAGGTACACGTCGAAACCTAAAAGAGCGTAACTGCCCAGAACAGACATTCTGTGCAGTTTTTACCAGCCATCTTAACCTTCCAGAAAATCTATCAAAATCCTGCCCTCCCCTCTTGACAAACCCCTACAAAAAGTTTATTATTAATAAGTAATGGTACTAGACAACCAAGTCAAGACCTATCGGTTAAAGGCTGGCATGAGCCAAACAGAATTAGCTCGGCGGGCCTGTGTAGCTGGACAAAATCTCAGCGCTGTTGAACGGGGGCGATTAGCACCCTGGCCCAAACTCCGCAAAGCCGTATCGGAGGTGTTAGGTGTGCCAGAGGATGATCTATTTCCAGACGGAGATAAACCGGAGAGGGAGGACCAGAAATAATGTCATATCAACCCAGAGCAGAGACACAACGCATTCTCGAGGAAGCCTATTACTGGATAAATAGTGTCCCTTACCAAGTGACCGCACGGTGGGTTTTCTATCGACTCCTTCAAGAGAGCACATACGACAACAAGGCCGGCTACAAGCATCTTCTTGGCATCACGTCAAAGGCACGGAAGGAGTTTTATGGGCCATGGCGTCCCTGGACGTTAGCCGATGACACCCGAGCACCGATATTGATGCAACGAGAAGGTTATTACACCCTCAAGTGTCGGGGCTGGGGTTTCAATGATGAGAAAGAGTGGCTTT
>SMTZ1_10010066_pt1 | contig 10296 bp, 7 predicted proteins | sample DeeMarSWOR136_30_FD_25667 | JGI IMG/M metagenome (IMG submission 25667) | reverse complement strand
AATTTCGCTTCGATTTCCTGGCTGAGTTTGAAGGCGGCTATTGCCAGCTATCAGGACAGGTCCTTCCTCCAGTATGTCAGAGAAAAGAACGAAGAAGTCAAGTTATATCTCTACGAAGAGCTGAAAAGGCTGGGCTATCCTCATGTGCTCTCACATACGAATTTTGTCTTATTCAAGACCAGCCAGGATGCGCTGACAATGGTCGAAGAATTCAAGAAACGCCATATCCTCGTTCGGGCATTTGAAATCAACCGTGACCATTGGATACGCGTCAGTCTCGGCACTTATGAAGAGATGGAGACGTTCGTCTCAGCCCTGGAAGAAATTTCATTCTAGTTTCCAGATCTCGTGAGGAGTTCGAGCTTCGGAAAAGAGTGCTTTGATTCCTGCAACGACCTCTGGATGTTGATCTGATATATCATTGGTCTCACCTATGTCAGTCCTTAAATCGTAGAGTTCGATGGGGCCGGAAGGACTGTGGCGTACCGCTTTCCAATAGCCCATGCGGATAGCCTGGTCAGTGGTCTTGTGTTCATGAAATTCCCAATACAAATATTCGTGAGGCTTCTGTTTTTTCCCGGTAATCTCAGGTAAAAACGAGATCCCATCCGTGTCTTCAGGTAAGGGAATCCCGGCTATCTCACAGACTGTTGGCAGAAAATCCCAGAAGGCAGAGACATGGCTCGAGGTGGAGCCAGGCTGAACCTTATGGGGCCAGCGCACGATCATCGGCACACGGATGCCCCCTTCATACAGGTCGCGTTTGATGCCTCGCAGCGGACCATTGGAGTCGAAGTAGCCAGGATCATGGCCTCCTTCCTTATGCGGGCCGTTGTCGCTTGAGAACATCACCACCGTATCCTCATCGATCCCCAGTTCTTTGAGTCTTCCGACCAGACGGCCGATATCCCGGTCCATTCGTGTCACCATCCCGGCAAAAACTGCCCGCGGCTCCTCCTGTGAAGCATAATGCTCGCCGACATATGGCGTTTCCGGATACCTCCCCCTGAACTCACTCAAGGAGTCTTCAGGCACCAACAACTCTGCATGAGGGATGGTGATTGCCCAGTAGAGGAAAAATGTGCGGTCTTTGTTCCTCTTCACAAACTCCAACGCTTTTTCCGTGATCAGATCATGGGAGTATTGTTCCCGCTGACCATCGGCATTGCCTTCGAGTACAACTCTTTTATCGTTGTGATACAAATACTCCGGATAGTAAAAATGCGCCCTGCCCTGATTGAGGTACCCGTACCATTCATCGACGTCCTTTTTCCAGGGTGCGCCGGTCGTCTCCGCCACACCCAGGCTCCACTTGCCGAAGGCTCCTGTTGCGTATCCAGCTTTTTTGAGAAGTTCTGCTGCCGTCACATCCTCGGGACGGAGTTCCAGGCAAGCGCCCCAGCCGTGGGGACCACCTCCCCAATTGCCCCGCACCCATGCATGTCCTGTGTGAAATCCTGTCATCAGCGAACAGCGTGCCGGTGCACAGACCGTGCTTCCCGAATAGTGATCTGTGAAGCGCATGCCTTCAGCCGCCATCCGGTCAAGATATGGGGTCTCGAATTTTTTCTGTCCGTAGCAGGAAAGGTCACCGTATCCCAGATCATCAGCCAGGATAAAAATGATGTTAGGTTTGCTCTTCTTTCCTGTTTTACAGGACAAATTGAGCCCGCTTACGCCACCTCCGGCCATAACGGCCAATGATCCATATCCAGCCCGTTTGAGAAATTCTCGTCTTTTCATGGTCTTTTGATTCTTCGCTTGAGCTTTTCAAATAAATTTTAGAAAAACGCCCCCTAATCCTTTTCTTTTGAAATCTGAATTTTCTGTTCCATGGAAAGAAATATCGAAAACCTGTAGCAATGCCTCTATGGATTTTTACTGCATCTGCTACGGTTAGCCGAGCAGTAAATCCTGGTCCCAGCCGTAGTGTTCAACCTTGATGCTCTCCCAGTTGCTGGTACCCAATCCGTAAACCTTATCTGCAGTCTCTACACAAAGCGGAGGAGGTGACAGCGGCCAATCTTCTCCTCTCATGGCTTTCCGTTTCTCCATGATGATCCGCAGACAGACTGTTTCCACAGCCACGGGATCTGTCCCTGCAATTAAACCGTTGTAGGGCCACTTGTAGCGGGGATCCGGCTGAGGTCCCTTATCACAGAGGGGATGAAGGGCATCGACAAGGACCAGTTTGGTCTTTCCTTTGACAAAAGGATAGTTCCAAATTTCCCCGAGCTTGGCGCTGTTTTCATCGTGATAGTTTCTAGGACTCCCAGAGTAAAGGATGTAAAGCTTCATGACCGTCCCGATTCCAGTCAACCAGTGGGCTTTGAGACCCGGGAGTCCGATCAGGGCTGTACAGGCTTTTGGCTTATCCGGACCTCCTTGGGCTCCAAGAATTTTCTCTTCAGGGATTCCGGCCTCGATGAGCGAACTTTTGACGGCATCCACGACTTCCTGGTGGGTGGGATTGAGATGGGGTGTAGGAACCAGCCCAATCGTATCTTCAGGTGTAACAAGGCTGAGCCAGGCATCCTTTGCAGTCGGCTTGCCTGTAAACTTGGTCAACGTCTCATCGAGCATGGCTTTCAAGACATCCGAGTTGACTGTGTTGTCAGAATCCATGGCGCCCTTGTCTCGGACAATTGTCACCAGACTTGAATCAGACGCCACTCCGCCTGTCGTCATCCCCCCTGCCTTGAGAAACTTCGATCCTATAAGAGATGCTCCGAGAGTTGTCCCAAGGGTTCCTCGAAGAAAATCTCTTCGTGTCACCGGCTTTTTCTCTTTTGCCATTCATACCTCCTTCTGAGTGATCTTCTAATTTATTTGTTCGAGTATTGTCCTCACCGTCTCCTGGATAGGACATTCAAAGACAAATGCTAAGGTATTTTCCTTCAATCTGTATCCCATCCAGCCATCCTCTAACGGAAAGACATTCACAACTTTTAGCGAAAAATCAGAGTGTTCAGGGGGAGGATGCTCGGCTAGATAGACTCTGTGGAAATGTACGAGTGCATTTTCTGCCCGCGTGGGATCTGCATAACCTAAATGAAGGACCTGGATGCGCTGCAGATCCCCTGAGGAATCCCTTTTTTCGTAGGGTGCGGAGACACCCTCAGAGGTGAGATCCAGTTCCAGCATGTTTTCATGCCCCAGGTAATAGAGCGAATTCAGTATCAGATGAGACCTGAAGAAACTGACCCTGTCTCTGCGAAGAATCCAATTTGGCTCGAAGGAAGCAGGAAGCTTGTCCATCAGATTTGGAGGGGAAGGATTCTTGCGGTCCTCGGTGATCAAACGGCCGAGTGTCAAAACAGCCTTTTTAGATTCAGATGTCTCTCGAGTCGCCATGACTCTGGCATAGACATTATCCGACCACAATCGCAGCAGCCCCTCGCCATATAGAACCTGTGGCCACTGCGAATCATCGATACTATGTTCCCCCCGAGAGGCTGGATTCAGCTTCACCGGTTCGCCGCCCCAATCCAAGGACAGCAAGCCAAAAGCATCATCCGATGCCTTCATGAAATACAGCTCCACAAGGATTTCCGGTTGATTCTGTGCTCTGTACTCATAGACTTCTAGGTAATCAAACTGGTAGCCGAGATACAGCTCTCCTGCCCCATCCATATATTCAAATATATTTTCAGCGGTCACGATTTGGGGTGAATCGGGTCCTGTCCACATCCCCACTATTTGGGGGAGGATCGTTTTAGATTGCTTCCATTTAGGTCCTTCAAACAATTCAAAACCTCCGAGGACAAGAACAACAATAACAAGAATCAACATATTGAAGCAAATTTTATCAAACAATTTGCCTAGCATTTTTGCTCCACCATGCGATTGTAACATCTATCGTTGTCCGCTCCAACTCATCCCTCTCTTAATTTGGGGACCTTAATTTGGGGACAGTATACGCGATTACTTATTTCTCGCAACTCCTATTCCAGGGATAGTATACCCAATTGCTCACAATTGTAGATCCCTCAGCCTTGAAAACAAATACACAGGTTTGTTGTTTCAAGAATCCTTTTCCAGAATGAATGCTCTACTAGACCTGATAGGTAAGAATTCGGTGATCGCGTATACTGTCCCCAAATTAAGAATTGAAGATGGCACATTATTTGCTGAATTTTAAATCAATGAGAATATCCTACTCTCTCTGAAGGAGGGCCCATGAAACGTATCTACTCTGTCATTCTGTATCTTTTACTTTCTGTAATGTTCATCTCCAATCCTCTCCACTGTAAAGAAACTGAACAGTCTCTTCAGAACGAAGCCGGATTCATGACCATAGAACCCATCACCTTTTATTTCCACTACGGAGATCATTTCTCCAGGCTACTTCTGAAGTCTTCTGAGGCCCGAATCTGGTACAGTTTTCATACCGCCGACAAAAATAGCCTGGAAAAGCCTCTTTTTGTCTTTTTCAACGGCGGTCCAGGAAGTGCGACCTGTTCGGGACTGATGAGCATGTACACTTCTGAATTTACCCTGGATAACAAGATTGAGACCGGCGGAGGAGATATTTTTATACCTAATCCCTATTCCTGGACTCAGTTGGGAAATCTCCTCTACATCGACGCAAGAGAGGCAGGTTTTTCCTACAATCTGATGAGTCAAGATAAAAACATCCAGGATGAAGGCCTAAGATTCAGAGAATTCAACGCACAAAATTTCAATCCTTTTTTCGATGCCGCTGATTTCATACGCGTTCTCCTGCGCTTTCTTGCCAGCCATCCCGAACTTCGAAAAAATCCTGTGGTCATCGTCGGGGAAAGTTATGGAGGTATACGAACCATATGTATGCACCATTTACTTCTCAATTACACCGAGTACGGAAACGGTGCCCAGATGTACCAGGATGAAGCATTGGTCGACGAAATACAAGCTCACTTCGATGATGTGTTTCCTGATTACCAAGGTCAGATTGTTCCACCTGAAGTCATCACAGAACAATTTGGTCATCAGATCCTCATCCAACCCGCCATCTCCTATGGATATCAAACACAGATAACAAACAATCTGATCCTCCAACCCGGTGGTCTCATCGATCAGCTGGAGCAGCAAACAGGCATTCCGTATGATCCAAACATTCATGAGGATCCCCTTTATTATGTCAGGGATGTGGCCGATCGCGATTATTACATATACACCAAACCAGCAGGCTGGCTGAATGGATTTTTCAGTAATGCAGCAAGGCTGCTTCATTACAGGCAAAATCTCACCCTGATGACTGGGATGGATGTGACGGCTATTCCCCAGCTATATGCCTCTGCACGGACTCAAGCCTACAGGGTGATCAGGACAGACTATCCTTACAATATTCTACCTGCACTTGCCTCGCTAACCCCTCTGATCAAACTTCATTTTATAGAGCCGGCCATCCAGGAAGCTAATGAGGCAAATCAAGAGCCAGGTGACATGGACACGGTTTTTGGCATACTCCAACCGTGGGATCGGTACTACATGTCCAGCAATGGTAATGCGAACTGGGCCTTCCATGTTTATAATGTCGCGATAGTAAGGGGGTATGAGGTAACCATCTATGAATCTCTTTTGGGACGAATGTTTCTGCAGAATGTCGCCCACACACACACATTTAGCACCAATGCCGCTTTAGATCTTGTCGTGTATTCGGCGGCCATCCCTCCCAGCCTGGCCAGACATGATGATATCGTGGAGTCTGCGCAGCACATCAAACATCCTATGAATGGAGAAGACCGTCCGGGATATATCTTACTAAATTATCACCACTCAGCCTTTCCAAACATACAAAATCTGGATACGAGAACGATTCGGTTTCCTCTTTATTCCTCGAGCTGTCATGCTGTCTCACTGACTCAACCCGAGGAGCTCCTCAATGATGTCTCTGCTTGGCTATCGGAGAAAGGAATCAACCTTGCAGGAAAGGGGGAGGCAAAAAAATGAAAATTGCGAATATCAAAAATAAATCTCATGGCTTCATCAACCGACTCATGGGGCTCTTCCTGCTGCTTTTTCTTACCATGAATCCTCGCGCTGTCTGGGCTGACAATTCAAATGACGTTGAAATCATCAGACGTAAAAAATTTCAGATCGAACTCTATGGAGGTTATACGACGTTTAATCCTTCGGATCTGAATCTCTTCATTTCTTATGATAACGGGATTCAGACTTTTTCTTATGATACTTACCTCGATTACTTACAAATAAACAACCAAATCCAATCCTGGACCAAGACGCAAGATAAGGAACGACAGATGATTAAGAAAGCCTTTCCTTTCGGGGCAAGGTTGAAATACCATCTCAACCAAACGATTGCTGTGTCTTTAGGATTCACATACCTCACCAGCAGGAATGGATCCGATATTGAACTCCAATACACCAGGAATGAACTTTCTAACGAGCAGTATGTAGAAGAATTGGTGTACTCCCCCTATTTACTTTCGGCAAAGGCTTATGTCCCCTCGCTTGGAATCCACATAATGAAAGAAATCAAGAATACAGTGACAGTGGAAGGCTATTTAACCGGAGGGCCCATGTTTATCGAGTGTCACTACATGTCGGATTGGAGCTATGAATGGTGGATGCAAGGAACAGACTACACATGGCTCACCTTCCAAAGCTCAGGGACGCTTGAGGAGAAGGGAAGCGGAACAGGAATCGCCCTGGATGTTGGAGGTCGGCTCGTCTATCCTCTGTTTAAAAGCCTGGGAATATTTCTCGAGGCCGGTTATGCCTATCAGGTGGCAAAAAATATTTCAGGAGGAGGAAGAGAAGTCAAGGATGACAGCACCGAATCCTGGGAAGGGCGATGGGGCATTAAGAGGGAAACAATCTCTGCTCCCTGGGGAGATCTTGTGCTGGATCTTCCTGCGAATTACTGGCCGAACAATTCAAACGCGGAAAAACTAAGAGACTTTGAACTCGATCTTTCGGGACTTCAGTTGCGCTTAGGCCTTTCTTTCCGATTTTAATTCATTCATACTTAAGTGTATCCGCCGGATTAGCTCGAGCAGCTCTGACCGATCGGAAGCTCATGGTGAACAAGGCAACAATGAGTGTACAGGCACCAGAAAGCACAAAGATCGTAACCGAAATCCCGGTCCTATAGGCAAAATTCTGCAGCCAATTGTGCATCAAATAATAGGCCAGCGGCCAGGCGATCAGGTTGGCCAATGCCAAAAGACGGATAAACCCCTTCGAAACAAGTGATACCACACTAAAAACAGACGCTCCCAGGACCTTGCGGATTCCGATCTCCTTGGTTCTCTGTTCGGTGGAAAAAGAAATGAGACCAAAAAGGCCGAGACAGGCAATGAATATGGCAAGACTCGAGATGTACCAGAAAAGCTGTCCCATCATCGTCTCAGATTTATACATTTTATCGATATCATCATCAAGAAAGAAATATTCCACAGGTCTTTCGGGAAAGAATTGTCTACATGTTTTTTGGATGAAAGAAAGCGCTGCAGGAACACCTTTATGGTGAACCTTAATGTACATATTATTGAAGAATTCACCCCCCGGCACAAGGATCAATGGTTCGATCTTTTGATGAAGAGATCGAAAATGGAAATCCTCTATGACACCGATCACAGAACCTTTTTCCGCTCTCTTGTGAGCCCAAGCCAACTCTTTACCCAAGGGGAATTCCCATCCAAATACTTTCGCAGCTCTCTCATTGATAAGAAACGCATTCTCTCGATCGGTCTTGACATCTCTGGAAAAATTCCTTCCATTAGCAATCCTTATCCCCAAAGTGTCCACAAAGTTATCATCCACAAACAATTTCTCCACCCGAATGGTATCCCCTCCCTGGGCTCCCTCCCACCAGAAGGGAGAAGAGGAATAAATCCGGCTCAAGATATTGGAAGCTCCCGCAACATTGAGGATCTGTGGACTCTTCAGCAGTTCATTTTTTATCAACTGAAAACTTCTGATTTCTAAACGATCCTCTAAAGGGAGTACGATCACATGTTCCTTCTGGAAGCCAAGCTTCTTGTTCTTCAAGAATCGGAGCTGTTGAGAGATGACCAAAGTGGAAAAGATGAGGCCGACTGTAATTCCAAACTGGGTTACTACAAGAAAGCGTCGGAAAAACTTTTTTGATCTGAACAGGAGAGAGCCCTTTAAGGAATTTACCGGTTGAACAGCAGACACCACATAAGCCGGGTAACTCCCCGAAGCTATGCCGACAATGAAGGCCAGCAGAAGCAGAGCGATCCAGATAGATCCTGACCTGGAAGCTCGTCCGATGAGATCTTCTCCTATCAGAGGATGAACAACGGATTTCAGAATTGCAAGGATAACGACAGCGAGAAGGAGCGAAATCACGGCCATCGATACAGATTCTGTGAAGAACTGCTTGATAAGCTGGCTGCGACGGGCACCTAAAACCTTTCGCATCCCAATTTCTTTGAAACGTCGGGTCGAACAGGCGGTTGTCAGGTTGGTGAAGTTGACACAGGAGATGGCCAGAATGAAAAGAGCAACAGCACTAAATATATAAATATACCGTACATCGTAGTTTGCAGACAGCTCTGCAAAAAGATGGGAATGGAGATGGATCCGCGTTAATGGCTGGAGAAATAGCTCGAATTTTAGACTATCCAATCCTCCAGGTATTTGATCTACCATGGGTGCGTATTCCTGAACCACCGGAAGCATGAATCTCTCCACGAAGGCTGGTAATTTGGCTTCAAGTTCGGAGACGGAGGCTCCCTCCTGGAGCAGAATATATGTATGGAGGCTGGATTGTGTTCTATCTTCGGAAAAGCCTTTCCAGTATAAATCATCAGCGCAGGCAAAAGAAGCCAGAAAATCGCAACGGAAATGCGAATTTCTGGGGATATTTTTCATCACGCCAGCGATCATAAAATCAAACCGATTATCCACATGAAGGACTTTGCCTACAGGATCATCTGCTCCGAAATATTTTTCAGCCATTTCTTCCGAAATCACAATAGAAAATTTATCCTTCAGAACAATATCCGGATCACCCTTGACCAAAGGGAAGGAAAACAACTGGAAAACTTCCGGATCGGCAAGGATGAAATGCTCTTCTTTAAAAGATCTGTTTTGATGGTTCACCAGGAGCTTGCCATGAAAATCATTGATCCTCACGGCATGAGAGATGTCAGGAATTTCACGAGCAAGTTCAGGACCCATGGGATTGGGAGTGATTGCCGATCTTTTCCCTGTCAGTGCATCCTCTCGGGCAATCCTATAGATACGCTCGGCCTTATCATGGTATCTGTCATAACTGATGAGGGAATATTCCTTCAGCCGCATGATGTTTCTCAGCGCCACTTTAAGATAATTCTTGCCCATGATTATTCCCTTCTTTTGAGGGAGATCTTTCATTTTTGTTATGGAGAAAGGTTATCATCCGATCTCTCTTCTATGGTGACAGTATACGCGATTACTAAATTATCTCTTTTGGACAAAATTCATAAGATAAAAAAAGAAATTTAGAATTGGATTAGGATTAACAAAGATATAAATATTCACAGAATTAAGTAATCGCGTATACTGTCACCAAATTGAATTGTGAATGATGAGGATTATCCCCAGATTCTAGGGGATTTTGAAGAATCCTACCGCCTGAGAATCAAGCTACAAGGGAAAACAAAAGCCCATCTTTGGTTCTGGCTTCATCTTCTCAAGTCCTTACCTGAATTTATCAGGGATTCCATTTATTGGAGAGGGATCATGCTCAAAAATTATCTAAAAATCGCATTACGAGTCATCAGAAAACGAAAGCTGTACAGTTTGTTAAATATTGTCGGCCTGGCAGTGAGTTTGACATGCAGCTTCCTCATTCTCCTTCATGTGAAGGATGAACTCAGCTACGAAACGTATTTTCCACAGGTAGATCGTATCTATCGGGTACAAGTAAATTCAAAATACGGCACTAATTTTCGGAACTGGGCCGCCTCAGCTCCTGCCTTAGGCCCTATGCTGGAGGAATCATTCCCGGAAATCGACGCCGCAATCATTCCCGGAAATCGACGCCGCAGCAAGGCTCCGGAATCTCGGCCGAGAAGTCCTCAGCTATCAGGCATCTCAGGGACCGACAAGACGCTTTGAGGAGACTCGCGGGTTTATCAGTGATCCTTCTTTAATCACCATGTTTGATCTGGAGTTCATATCCGGGAATCCCCAGACTGCTTTGACAGATTCAAATACGATCGTGTTGACCTCCAGCTTGGTATATAAATATTTCGCCAACGAAGATCCCATAGGAAAGACACTGACAAATGAAAGCCGAAACCACCCCCTTAAAGTCACAGGGATTATTCAAGATCT
>SMTZ1_10015973_pt1 | contig 10298 bp, 10 predicted proteins | sample DeeMarSWOR136_30_FD_25667 | JGI IMG/M metagenome (IMG submission 25667) | reverse complement strand
AACCGCCGGGCATGATTCCTGAGGTATTCGCTTCAGAGGTTTTCACTGATTTCAAATACACATTCTGTTCTGTCTTCTCTCCAGATGGAAATGAGTATTATTTTGCCGCGTCAAGATCAGAGAACGACAAGGCCGGCATTTACTGGATGCGCCGCAGAAATCAGAAATGGACGAAACCGGAACCTGCTCCGTTTAACAGTCTGGAAATCGATCATGATATGCGATTTTCAGCCGATGCGTCTCAAATATTCTTCCAGTCATGGAGACCCTTGCCCGGCAGCAATACTCCAGACGAGCTCGGATGTCTCTGGTTTTCGGTAAGAAAAAAAACTGGCTGGAGTGAGCCTCAACCTGTAAAATGCGGGGGCAGAATCCTGCGGGCAGGATATCCGGATATAAGCCGTAATGGGACCCTTTATTTCTCCACAAGAGACAAGAATACGAGAAATGTAGATATCCATAGTTCGCGTTTTGTAAACGGTACTTTTGCATCCCCTGAGAATCTCGGCAATTCCATCAACACCGAATACATTGAAGGTGATTTATGCGTATCACCCGATGAGCGATTTATCATTGTTTCCTGTTGGGAGCGGCCGGACAATACGGGTGGTGGAGAAAGTGATCTGTATATCAGTTTTCGCCAAAGCGATGGCAGTTGGACGAAGTTGATAAACATGGGGGAAAACATTAATACCGAATACATTGAAAATTGTCCCACTATCTCTCCGGATGAAAGGTATTTTTTCTTTCAGCGCTTTGACGGTAGAGATAAATCCGAAACATTTTGGGTGGACGCCAAGGTCATCGAAGAGTTGAAACCGGACGAATTGAGGTAAAAGGAAGCCATCATGAAAAATTATATCCTGTTTAGTTTTTTTTCGTCCCCACCTTGTCTCTATCGAGTCAAGAAAAGAATAAGCGATATGCACTAGGCAAGGTCGAATGATGTGAAAATGGTTTGGCAAACAAGACGTAATTGATTTCAGGAGGTCACGATGAAGAGATGTTTGGATCTTCGTCTGGTCGTTGTCGTTGTTTTGATTGCTTTTCCCTCCTTTGCACAAGATTGATATCAATGAAGTAGAAATGCGAAATGGATAAATAAATGGAAGATGTACCAGAATGCAGGACATGATTGGGTAAATGATGAACATGAGCATAATATAAGGCTATTTTGGAATTCAGCCGCTTTCAAAAAGATGAGCCATTAAGAGTTAACACAGTTACTGTTTATCTAATCAGGCAATGTAGGATAGAGGGGATTATTTAAATGAAAAGAACAATATTAGGTTTTTGTTTACTTGTTTTTTTGGTAACAAGTTCATTTTTACAGGAAAAGGATTTCCCAGTACTCAAAGGTCCCTATCTTGGCCAGAAACCACCAGGAATGACACCGGAGATATTTGCACCGGGGATTATATCAAAAGGTTATTTTAAATGTATGGCCTTTTTCACTCCTGATGGCAAAGAGTTTTACTTTATGTTATGGGGAGCCCCACACGGCGTCATACTTTTCAAAAAAGAAGTAAACAATCGATGGATAAAACCTCAAATGGCTTCTTTTTCAGGTAAATACCATGGGAAGTTCACTTTATCTCCAGATGGAAATAAGATTGTTTTTAGTTCAAATAGACCATTAAACGGTAGAGGAGAACCAATAGATTTTCATTATAGTTGGATTGCAGAGCGAACTGATACCGGCTGGAGTGAACCAAAATATCTCGGCCCTTTAATTAATTTAGAAAAACCATATTCTGCATATCCTTCGCTTTCTAAAAATGGTAATTTGTAATTTTTTTCCAATCGTGAAGGGAAAATCTCACATTCAACAATTTAAAAGTAGAGTTTTTAGAGACCATAAAAAGGGGAAGCCATAATATATTTTTCATGGCGTTAGAAATCCCCAAGAAAACGAAGTTATCATGTTTATTTCTGATAAAAATAGGATTAAATAAGTGTTTTTCTAAGGAAGGTGCATAATGTTCAGGAAGAAATCCTACTTTTTATTCATATTGTTTATTTATCTAAGCCTCCTGATTCCTCTATTTTCATCCACCGGCGATGATTCTCGGCAGAACGAACCACGGCTGACGTTTCTGATAGTCGGAGGAACTGACGGTGTGGCCAAACGGTTTGGTGATCTCAATCAATTGCGGGCTCTATTAAATGATGAAAAACGGTCTGCCTGCGAAAAAATCTTCTTGGCTCTCGCGGAGAAGCCTCTTTCCCAGGAGGAAATCGTCAAGTCAGTCGATCTCTCAACGGAAATGGTCAGGGATGTGTTAACCATGCTGGAATCTTTGAATATGATCAGTGAGATTGATGAAAAATGGACGGCAACGCTTCCGGTCATCACTGACCAGGAGATGGCTGTTCTACGAAAGGCTCTTTCTCCGCTAGCAGAGCGGATAGCTGAAACGATATCCGTCTTTGTTCCTCAGATCAATAGAGTTTACGAGGAATACCGTCTGACCACAGATCCTGTATGGGATAGAATGGCACATTTGTTTATCGACAACTTTCTACTGGATGCGTCCTTTTTAAGGAAACTTGATAACGCTGAAAAGGAAAGGGGTATAAATCAACATTATTCCGAAAAACAAAAGATCCTGCCAGCCTTTTTCCTTGAAACTGGCGAGAATTTTACTAATTTTGGGTGCAATTCCTATTCCTTTTCTGAGGAGGGAAACAATAGGAGAATTTTTGTTTTTGTTCTCCACGGCACTTTGTTCGATCGCATCCAGATCCGGGTCAATAAGTATGGCAGAAATCCTGACTTCTCCTCTGCTCTTTTCAAGATCACACCTAAGGCTGAAAGGACGGATCTCACTCTTGCTGAAAAGGAGATCTTAGAAGATCTGGAATGGATTAAAAAAGAAAGGGTTTTGGTTCCGGTTTTAAAAGGAAATATTCGAAAACACCTCACGCCTCTCTTTATGCAGGCGGCCGAGAGCGCAGCTGAGGTTGTGTTCGAAAATTTCAGTGTTATTCTTGAAGCCTATGAAAAATCACCTTACTCCAATTATCTGGACGGCTCAGGCGATTACATCCAGTATGTCTATCACTTTCTGATGTATGCGAGTATAGAGGAGCTGATCGAGAAAGGTTTTTTGCCGACTGTTCCCAAACCTGTGCCGGGATATTTCGGCGCTTTTATTCTTTATTGAGTGACAGACAGAATAGACCAGATTTGCTGAATAGAATGTAAAAATTTGTCATGTTTTCCTCTCTACTGTTCTTAAATGCCAAAGCGGACATAAATGAGATTTATTATTCTCAACAAATTAATGGGAAATTTTCCAAACCGGTAAATTTCGGGATCGCTGTTATATCCAATATGGAGAAGGAGATACTTATGTTGCTCCGGATGGATGCAACCAGATTGTCAGCTCAAGGGGAAGACCTGACAGCATGGGAGGAGGTCTTTACATCAGTTTTAAAAGGAACGCCGGCAGTTGGATAACGGCAAAAAATATGGGAAAATCAATTTATACCAAAATTTACGAATACTGTCCGGTGGTTTCCCCGTATGGTAAATATCTCTTTTTCTCCCGCTTTTCTGAAAATAGTACAGATATTTACTGGGTGGATGCAGATTTCATTAAAGATTTCAAACCTGCAGATTTAAAACGAAAGGAGTTGACATGAAAAAATCGGCTTTCATTTTGGGACTGACGGGATTATGGTTATTATTCAATTCTTCCAAAATCCCCGCACAAAGTAGTCGCGATTTTTTATCAGAACATATGGATTCATTCATCAATGAGTATTTGGATTGGTTCAACATTCCGGGATTATCCATAGCAATCATAAGTGACAATGAGGTCGTTTTTTCCAAAGGTTATGGAGTGAGTAATGTGAATACCGGTGAAAAAGTATCCCCTCTTACACTTTATTCCACGGCTTCAGTTACGAAACTGTTTGTCGGCACGGCAGTCATGCAAATGGCAGAGCAAAACCTGGTTGACTTAGAAGATCCTGTCATAAAATATCTTCCTTACTTTAAACTGAAGGATGAAAGATACAAAAACATCACCATATTACAGATGTTAAGCCATACATCGGGTTTGCCTGATGTCGAGACCGAGGAATTTTACTCCTCATGGAATAATCCGGAATATGATAAAGAAGCTCTTGAAAGGTATGTCCGCAGCATTCATGACAAATCCCTGATAGCCAGTCCTGGAGAATCATATTCATACAGCAACATGGCTTATGATATTCTTGGAGAACTTATAAGCAAGATATCTGAAATGCCCTTTGAACAGTATATTAAGAAACATGTGCTCGATCCTTTGGAAATGAAGAAAAGTACTGTTTTACTTAAAAATGTGGATAAGAACCTTTTAGCTTTGCCACATCTTATGAACAAAAATTTCGAATATAAAGTGAGTGATATGATCCCTTACAGCAGAAGACACCCCGCTTGTGGAACACTCTTTTCGAACGTGATCGAAATGAGCAATTGGGCCATAGCCAACATGAATCGGGGATTGTTCAAAGGAAAAAGGATATTGCAGGATTCCTCTTACGATACGATGTGGCGTCCCGCGGTCCTTGAGGATAACCCTGTTGGTATCAGTTGGCTGATAGAAGATTTTGGCCAAAATAAACTTTTCTCACACGGTGGCGGTGATCCCGGATACCGTACAGAGTTTTATATTATCCCTGAGAAATCCGTTGGTGTTATTGTCATGGCAAATTGCTGGGAGGATCAGATCAATCCTATAGCCGTAAAGGCTCTCAATATCCTGCTTGGAGAATATGAAAAAGACTGGTTTTCTTATTTGCAGGGCCAGATTTGGAAAAGCGTTCGAAACAATAGTGGTGAAACAACTGCTAATTTTTGCCGGGAACTGATCCGAGAGAATGGGAAGGAAGTCTTTCATCCAGCGATACTGAACCAATTAGGCCTACGCCTGGAAAGACTGGACAAAACAAATTATGCATTAATCCTTTATGAATTGAATGTTGAATTGTATCCCAAAATCTTTCAATTATTCAATATACTGGCAAGAACATATCTCAAAGCGGGTAAAGACGATTTGGCGATTGAAGCATACAAGAAATCGCTTGACCTAAAACCAGGGAATCAAGAAGCAGCGGAAATGCTCAAAAAAATCAAAAAGAATAAAAGTAGAACTTCGAGAATATCAAGACAATGAAATAAAAAATGTGAGAAAAGGAGGTAAGATATGAAAAAGTGTTTGTCCGAGATTTCCGTTGTTCTTCTCATTCTTTTCCTGTTTGCCGGAGGTATGGCTGCCGCGGAGGACGCGTCTTCTGACTATGAAGCGGTGAAGAAAAGCATAGAGCAGTCGATAGGCTGGGCCATCGAAAAGGATTTCGAGGCCATGTTCAGCCTGTGGGCCAACAACATGTTTCATTTTTGGCTTTTTTCCGACAGCCTGGTGGTGGGCCTGGATAATTTCAAAAAGTATGCCGAAAGGTGGAAGGATCCCGATTTCCGCGGAACCCGCTTCGAATTCAAGGACTTGCGCATTGTGTTTTCCCGTTCCGGTGATGTGGCCTGGTATTCCTGCTATCTCGATGACTGCGGTTCATACAAGGGCAAGGAGACGTGTTTGAAAGACGTTTTTCAGACCGGTGTTCTGGAGAAAAGGGAAGGCAGGTGGGTTCATGTGCAGATGCATGGATCATATCCGGTCGACAAAATACCCGAAAATTATGTCAAGCACTTTTATTCTGATCTGTTTGAAAAGATAAAAGAGAAATAGCTGACTGTTTCTGATTCCTCGCAACTAATCCTTGATCTCTTATGAATTGAAATAAAGGAAGTTAATCATGAACAGGAAAATTCAATTGTTTTTATATACAAGTTTGATTGTTTTTGCTGGGATTTCATGCGCACATGAACATTTGTCTGATTTCCCGGTTCTTAAAGGTCCCTATCTCGGCCAAAAGCCACCGGGCAGGCAGAGAACTATATTTGCCCCGGGCATTGTATCCACAGGGTACAATGAACACGGCGTTTCCTTTACTCCTGACGGAAAGGAAGTATTTTGGAGGCTGCTGGGAGCTCCCCATGGAATCACCCTGACCATGAGAGAAGAAGAAGGGGGTTGGACACCACCTCAGGTCGCCTTCTTTTCGGGAAAATATGACGGAAAATGCTCCCTGGCGCCGGACGGGAAGACAATACTCATGAGCTGGGGCTCTCCACCATCCGGTGAGGGACCTCCCCTGGATCATTGGACGATATGGATCATTAAACGCACGAATACGGGTTGGGGAAAACCCAGAAATTTACCCCATCTCATAGGGGCATGTCCTACCATGTCAAACAACGGCACAATATATTTTTATGCCAGGGGAGAGAATAACAAAGGAGATATTTACAGATCATTATTTAAAAATGGCAAATATGGCAGAGCCCAAAAAGTTGAGGCCCCAATCAGTACAGAATATTGGGAAAATGATCCTTATATTGCACCTGATGAGAGTTTTCTTGTTTTTCAGTCCACCCGGCCAGGCACTTTAGGAGAAGGAGATCTGTTCGTCAGCTTCCGTTTGAAAGACGGAAGGTGGTCGGAACCCAAAAATCTTGGAGAGGGGATCAACACCGGAGAATCCGGAGAGGGCTGCCCCTGGGTCACTCCGGACGGAAAATACCTGTTTTTCTCCAGCAGTACGCGGACACTACCCAACTATTCCTCTGTCCCCCTCACTCTGGAAAAAAAATTAGAGATCCTCAGCCAACCGGGTCATGGCAGCGAAGATGTCTTCTGGGTGGATGCGAGGATTATCGAAGATTTGAAACCGGAGGAATTGAAGTAAAAGAGGAGGATACTCATGAAATTAAAAGTAAGGTTAGTTGGAATTGTATTTTACATTGTTTTTGTATTGATTAGTTGTGCAAAGCAGGATAATTTTCCGGTTCTCAAAGGCCCCTACCTGGGTCAGAAACCGCCAGGTATGACGCCGGAGATCTTTGCTCCTGGTGTTGTGTCGACAGGATTTGACGAAATGTTCACCTACTTCACTCCTGATGGAAGAGAATTGTATTTTCAGCTATGGAAAGCTCCTTTTCCGATTATCCTGGTAATGAAGGAAGAAAATGGGCAATGGACAAAACCTGAAGTTGCCCCCTTTTCAGGTCGGTATTTTGCTAAATTCTGTTTATCTCCTGATGGCAATACAATTGTTATGACTTCCAGTGAGCCGCGGTCGGGTCGAGGAGAACCGACAAATGAGTATACGACCAGGTCTTTGGCGCCTTCAATTTCATCACAGGGTAATTTATATTTCTTTTTTTCGGTTCAGCCTCCGGCCAAATCAGATATCTACGTATCCAAATATACAAATGGCGCTTATCAGGCGCCTGTCCGACTCAGCGATTCGGTTAATTCGAAATTTTATGAAGTGGATCCATTTGTTGCGCCAGATGAAAGTTATCTAATCTTTTGCAGGGACGGAGATGGATTTGGAGCCACCGATTTGTTTATTAGTTTCCGAAGGGAAGACGGTTCCTGGACAAAGGCTAAGAATATGGGAGAAAAGATCAATTCGGCTGGCATTGACCTGTGTCCCAGTGTATCCCCGGATGGAAAGTATTTATTCTTCTCCAGCAACCGGAATAATCACAAATCTTATTCAGAGATGCCTCTGACGTATGAAAAAAAAATTGAGATCTTGAGCAGTCCAGGTAATGGATCTTCGGATATTTACTGGGTGGATGCCAAAGTTATAGAAGAACTGAAACCTAAAGAATTGGTGCAATGAGGTAAATATGAAAAAAATATTGTAATCGCAAGCTTAATGTTCTTTATATTGTTTTTCTCTGGGAATTTTTCTAAAAAAAGGTTGCTTGAAAGTCCAGAAAGCAATGGCGGAATCTACTGGGTGGATGCAAAGATAATAGATGAATTTAAACCAAAATAAGGAGAGGAAATCTTGAGAAAAATCCATTTTCTTTTATTAATTATTAATTTAATTGTAATTTTTTGTTGCGCAGCCGATTCAAACCAAGGAATTCTCAGTTTGGTCAGCTACTCCAAAAAAGCCGGCGTGGGTTACCGAGTATACGTAGAGGATGGTTATGCCTATATCACAAACAACAAAGGAGTGGTCATCTTTGATGTTCGTCAACCTGAGCATCCGCGAAAAGTCGGGGAGATTCGTGCAGGTGTAACATTCGGTATATACGTAGACAATGGCCTTGTTTATGCAGCAAGCAGCAGTGGTTTGGTCATCGTTGATGTGAATGATCTTAAAAATCCTGTAAAACTTGGCGAATATATTGGTAAAGAAGAGACTCTATGTATTCACGTTGACGGCAAATATGCCTATATTTCAAGCAACAGAGGATTGGAAATTTTAGATATCAGCGATCCCGGCAAGGTCAGTCCCGTCGCACATTACGGAGACAAATGGGCAGAGGGAGTTACTGTTGTTGAGGGTATTGCCTATTTGGCATGCCATGGTACTGGAATCCAGGTCATTGATGCAACCGATCCTGCTTCGCCGCAGAAGATTACCACGGTCGCAGACACTGAAGGCGCTTGGGATGTTCATGTACACGGTGACTTTCTGTATGCCGGATGTCATGGTAGAGGCATTAAAATTCTGAATATCTCCGACAGGAAATCACCCCGGATCATCGGAAGTTTTCGTGATGATGATCGCGGGGAGGCGCTGGGTGTATGGGGGGACGGTAAGCGTTTGTATGTTGCTGATAATTATAACATCGAAGTACTCGATGTGAGTGATCCGGCCAATCCTCGTGAAGTCGGGGAGTATAAAAAGGTCGTGGGAGCCCATGATATCTTCTTCGACGGGAATTACATCTATGTTGCAGAGGCAAAAAAGGGATTGATTATCTTTGAATTAAAGCAAGACCAGAGGCATTGAGTTGAAATAAAGGAGATCAATATGAAACGTACCATTGTTAATTTCGTGATTATTAGTTTATCCCTATTCAGTATTTATAAAGGTTATATTGCAGCCGATGAATTTCCAGTTTTAAAAGGGCCCTATCTCGGCCAGAAGCCACCGGGAATGACTCCGGAGAAATTCGCCCCGGGGATTGTCACCACCGAAATCGGAGAAACCTGTCCGGCTTTCTCTCCGGACGGGAAGCGCTTTGTATTCATGCGTTACGATGCCCGGGAATGGGATTCCGGGATCAAAAAATATTCCACATTAATGACCGAATTAAAAAACGGCAGATGGACGAAACCGGAACCCTTGCCGCTTAATCTCAACACGAACTATCTGGATTGGGATCATAATTTCGGGTTGGACAGCAAAACTTTTTATTTCACTTCGAAACGTCCTCAGAGCGGTGACGGCCCTCCCGTACCAGGTGATATCTGGATGATTCGATTAACAGACACAGGATGGATAGAACCTCAAAGATTGCCCTTCCCGATTAATACAGAAGAATTCCACGATGCCAATCCATGCTTTGCTAAAAGCGGGACTCTTTATTTCACCAGCCAGAGAGAGGGTGGATATGGAAGATCGGATCTTTATCGATCGGAATTGACTGATGGAGAATATCGGGAGGCGGAAAATCTTGGGCCAGTCATCAATACGGAATTCTCGGAGTTCGATCTCCAGGTTGCACCGGATGAAAGCTATATCGTATTTGTTTCCAATCGGCCGGGTGGACATGAATGTATGGGCTATCGAAACGATTTGTATGTTTCTTTTCGAAAAAAAGACAGTTCCTGGACAAAACCGAAGAATCTTGGCGAAGAAGTAAATACGATTGGCGGAGTTGCTCTCACCCTGACCTCGGATGCCAAATATCTGTTATTTACAGGTCAAGGGAAGGAACCGAACTGTGATATCCACTGGGTAAGTACAAAAATCATCGAAAATTTGAAACCAAAAGAATTGAAGTAGAAGAGAAGGATACTCATGAAATTAAAAGCGGTTTTTTTGGGTATTGGATTCTTAATTGTTTTTATGATCAGCAGTTGTACTCCGCAGGCTAATTTTCCGGTGCTCAAAGGTCCCTACCTCGGTCAGAACCCTCCAGGGAAGACACCGGAGATCTTCGCCCCGGGGATAATTTCCACCCCGGCACATGAATACAGTTTCACAGTTTCGCCGGATGGATCAGAGATGTTTTTCACAAGGCATATCGGTGAATATTCCCATATTTATTATACCAAGATTGAAAACGGCCGCTGGACAGAACCGCGGGTAGCCCCGTTCTCCGGAAAATTTGCTGATTATGACCAGTGTTTTGCTCCTGACGGAAATTCGATATATTTCGTTTCCGACAGACCGCGTCCCGGCACACCCTTTATCGGCGACATATGGTGCAC
>SMTZ1_10023012_pt1 | contig 10299 bp, 8 predicted proteins | sample DeeMarSWOR136_30_FD_25667 | JGI IMG/M metagenome (IMG submission 25667) | reverse complement strand
CACCGACATCCCGCGCCTTGCCAAGCACACCCCACCGTCATTATGGAAAGGGATAGGCTCCCATTCTTGACACTGCTCACAGCGGTCTACGTGCATCCGGCACAGCTTTGGCTTCAGCATTTTTCTGACTCCATAGTTGTAACAAATGAATGTACGAGATTGGTTGCCTGGCCCACTCTACAGAGATTTTGCTCCGTATCGCGGAGGTACAGCAATCCCACCTAAGTACTGTTCTCGCTGGTAATTTAGTACTGCTTCCTCCAGTTCCGCAATGCCTGTGGGAATGCCGGCAATCGCTGGACAAGAAGTGGCATAAGTGATAGCATCATACCCCAGCAGGCATTCAAGGCTGCGGCAGCTTAGCCTTGCCAACGGGCTCAATGGAGGTGACTTGTGGCTATCAGAACCGCCCTGATACTTCTTCTTATCTCCCTGCTCTCATCACTCATCCTGTGTATTGGCTGTGGTGGCGGAGGGGATGAATCTCTGCCCTACGGCCCGCCCCAGGTTCGCTTCCCCGAGGATGAAGGGGCCCACCCCGAGATGTTAACCGAGTGATGGTATGGGAACTTTGCGCTGACCGATTCCGAGGGCCGGGAGTATGGAGCCATGCTGGTCTACTTCAACTCCGGAGTCAGGATTATCTCGCTCTCTGACGTGGAGGTAAAACGCTATTATTCCGAGGTCTCCATCTCCACCCCGGACTATTCCGAGGGTATCCTTGACCTTCGCTGGGGAAGGGACGATCACTGGTTGCGGACAGCCCCCGACTCACTTACCTACCACCTGGAATCCTACGGCGACGAGATCGGCCTCAATCTGGACCTCAGTTCAATAAAACCTCATCTCCTGGTTGGCGGCGACGGCCTGATCGAATGGACTTACGAGAGCTCATATTACTACTCGCTCACCCGGCTTCAAGTCGAAGGTCAGATTGAACTATCCGGGGAGGTAATAGACGTTGAGGGGATCGGCTGGATGGACCATCAGTGGATGAATTTCCTGACCGAACTGGCGGAGCGGGATTATGACTGGTTCTCCGTCCAGCTGGACAACGACACCGAGCTCATCTTCTGGCAGATCGTCAACCGCGACGGATCGGTTGAGTCCTTCGATCTCACGATCATGTTCGCCGATAATTCGGTCTACCACACCCAGGACATCGCGCTGGAGAGGATGGATTCCTGGGTTTCTACACAAACTGGCAACGAGTATGGGGTCCTCTGGCGAGTTCGAGAGGAGACTCACGATCTGGATTTGGAGATCAGGGCTCGGTATAGCGAACAAGAGATCATAGTGTTCGAGACCCCAGAGGCCACCTTCGCCTTCTGGGAGGGAGGCACGACCGTGTCCGGGCACCTGGACGGTGAGGCAGTCACCGGGACAGGCTACGCCGAGCTCGTCCAGTTTCCCGCGGGTATGCCTGCGGAAGCTCCCCACCCCTAATAGGGCAGAGTTGGACGGTTCGGCATCCTCACTCCTGTGGTGGGCATACAGCCCACTTTAAGGGGGAACATACCCAAAATGTGATAGGATTTTTGACCTTTCTCTCCCTTCACTTTATGACTGTGGCCGATTCCACAGCCCCGCACTCGCAACTTATCAATAGGGCTGTACCCGGCTGGTTTTTGGCCTGTTCGATAGTGACTGTCCGTTTCCTCCGCTGGGAATAGACCTCCACGACGCGCGTTCCCCGCATGCACTGGCTGCTTCAAAATCCTGGCACAGGGTGACCAGGCATCTCTCCTCCATCCTATCCAGTACTATTTTCCCATCAATAAGTGCTAGAAAGAGCTATTGTATAGATGATAACAGATGTGCTAACGTTTGAGCGTGATAGTGGCATTACTACTGCAACTGTATATAGAAAGGCTCGAATAATGATAAAAAGCCTAGATGATTACAGACAGATCGTAAGCGATGATGCCCTAGCCGAAATCTACACGCAAGCAAGAAGGCTTCAGGGAAGGCGTGTTCTACACATTAATTCTACTCACCAGGGCGGTGGTGTTGCAGAGATACTAAGCTCCCTGGTGCCGCTGATGAATGATGTGGGTGTAGAGGCGGACTGGAGGATACTTCACGGGACTCCCGATTTCTTCGTTATAACGAAGAAATTTCACAATGCCCTTCAGGGCGGCTCGCTGAACCTCACTGACATAAAAAGGCAACTGTATATCCAAACCAATGAGGCCTTTTCCACCTATTGCCATATAGATGCTGATTGTGTAGTTGTGCACGATCCCCAGCCACTGCCACTCATAAAATTCTACAAGAAAAGGGTGCCCTGGATTTGGAGGTGTCATGTAGATTTGTCACATCCAAATGAGACCCTCTGGGAATTCCTTAAGACGTTCATTTTAAGGTACGACTTAGATGTCATCTCAACTGAAATATATAGAAAGGAATGTCTGCCAGTAGAGCAGAGGATCGTCCACCCGGCTATTGACCCTCTGTCGCTGAAGAACAGGGATCTCTCCAAAAAAGACATATTGAAATATGTGCGAAAGGCCGGCATACCGATGGATAAGCCTCTCATAACGCAGGTTTCAAGGATGGACATCTGGAAGGATCCCGAAGGTTTGCTCGAAGCTTTCAAGCATGTAAGGAAAGAGGTCGATTGCAGGTTGGTATATTGTTATGACATGGCATCAGATGACCCCGAGGGCAATGGGGTTTATCAACGAACATATCGCAAGGCCAAGAAGCTTGTAGAAAACGGCGACGTCATATTTGTCCTTGGTAGTAGCCAGATACTTGTGAACGCTGTACAACGGGTTTCAACCGTGTTGGTGCAAAAGTCGATAAAGGAAGGATTCTGCCTTTGTGTGACAGAGGGATTGTGGAAAGAGAAACCGGTGGTGGCTACAAATGTAGGAGGCATTCCCCTCCAGTTGATAGAGGCGGAAAACGGCTTCTTACTCGATCCCCTCGATGTAGACGGGTTCGCCGATAGGATCGTGCGGATCTTGCAGAATCCTGATATGGCCGAACAGATGGGGAGAAAGGGTAAAGAAACCGTAAGGAGGAATTTCCTCATAACGAGGCTTCTCTTAGATTATCTGAATCTGTTGAACGATGTCACCTCTGGGCGGAATGGTGGGGGGACTAATAGCTCACTGCCCAAGGATGTGACCAGTCCCCTCGTGTTCGCTAGGTAGTGTTTTCAATCGATTCCTCTGTTTCTCGCCGTCGGCTTACCACGCTCCAGCCGATAACCCCCATCAGGACGACCCCTGAGGCTATCATCATGTAGAGCGTCTTGCTCTGTATCCCGGAGACGAAGCCGCTCGAGGCGTTCTTTATCATCTCGTTGCCCTTCTCCACCATTAACGCCTCCACCCCCTCGTATTCCGACGGGTCGGGCATTATTTCCTCTAGCTGCGGTTCTCCTATGTTGGAGTAGGCCTGCCCCGTGGCTATGTAGATAGCGAGGGAGGTGAGAAGCAGCACCACGACCATCCAGGCCAGTCGGCTTCTCCAGTTGCGGCCGCCCGAAAAGCCAATGAAGAAAAGCGATATAAAGGGTATCAGCCAGAGGGTCCACAGCCAGGTTTTGCCAATGCCGACCCAGTGGCGCGCAGTGTCAAAGTAGTCGAGGTCTTCTTCTCTATCCGAAATCTCTTCTCTCAGGTCGGTCTCAGTTAGAGTGTAGCCGCTCTCTATCCAGCCGCGTACATCTTCGAGTGTCTCCTCCTCGTCGTTGTCCAGTTCATCTAAGAGGTCAACCTCGGTGAACGTCCAGCCCTCTGAGACCCAATCGCGGGCCTCGTCCAAGAAATCCTCATTGTCCTCGCCTATTGATTGCCTTAGGTCAGCATCGGTGTACACCCACTGGTCTGGTATCTTGCCCAGGATCTCCCGGTTGATCAAGTCGGCGAAGTCGATGTTGTGCGCCTCTTTGAATTCCTGATACTCTTCCCAACTCGCGAACTGGGCCTGAAGCTTCTCATCGGCCAGCTTGGTGAGGGCATCGAGGGCGTCAGCCTTTCTATCGGCCAGGTCGACCGTGACCTCGATGCTGTCGGTTTCTCCTTTCGCGTAGGCGGCGAAGCCGTTGACGAGCTCACTGAGCCGTGCCCTCACCCAGTTTTCAGGCAGCACCTCCCTGATAGTGGAGTCGATCTCCTCACGGCTCAAGCTGACGCCAAACGGCAGGTTGACAATCGATCCCAGGTGCGCCTCGATGGCGGGCGTTATCATCTCGTCCAGCAGGTAATCATAGGTCTCCTCTCGGCTGAACAGGTCGAGGACGGTGTCAGCCGCTGCATCAACTCGGTCCTTTAGATGAACCGTGATGGTGAATTCATCCGAGTCGCCTGTCATATACGGTTTCACGGAGTCGATGGCAGCCTCGACCTGCGAGGCTATCCAATCCTCGGCAACCACCGTCCTGAGTGAGCCTTCTATCTCTTCCTTGTCGAGGTCAACGGTGTAGGGCAACTCGTCCAGGTTCTCGAGCACCTGGTCGGCCAGGTACGACATCCCATCGTCATAGATGCTTGTAAACGCATCGCCCTGGACTATATCCTCGTTGATTACCTCGACAGCCGTGTCTATCCTGTCTCGAAGGGCTATGGTGTACGTGAATTCATCGGTGTCGCCCAAGAAGTAAGGGATTACTGAATTGGTTGCCGATTCCACCTGGTCCTGGAGCCACTCGGGAGGCAGTATCTTCCTGGCAGCGGAGACGAGCTCGTCCTCGATGGCGGATATGTCTATGGCGAAATCCGTTGAATCATCCTTTTCCATCTCCTCCTCTACCTCATCCAGCGCCACTGGCAAAAGCTCGTCGTAGACGAAGTTGTACATATCCGCCTGACGCATCTGGTCGTTGTAGAACCCTGGGTTAAGCAGGGTGTCCTTTACCTGTGTAATCAGTAGTACGAAGATAAGCAGGAGGATGAAGCTGATGATCACGGGAATGGTTAATATCCGTCTAAACCATATCATAGCGACAAGCGGCCTCAGGCCCTCCTTCTTCAATAATTAGTTTGGAGAGACAACGCTAAGTGATATTTTCCTGCCAAACATTAGCACACCTGGTATCAGTTGTGCAATAGTCCCCTTGAATGGTTCGAGCTCTCTTTTATGGGCAAGGTACGCCTTCTCTTCAGCAGTACGACGACGATAACAGCGACGAATGCCATCTCCAGGCCAAATCCCCAGGGGGTTGTGACCCAGGAAAACCAATCGTGTATAGGATGTTGACCTGTTATCGGCCTCAGAATGAGCCAGTCAATGATGTCTGGAGCTAAAGCCCACACCATCCCCCACCAGTAGCGACGCAGCAACCAGCCCACCGCAACAGTGGCGATAACCAATGCGATAAGGGTGAGAATGCTTGGCACATCGTGAGGATAAGGGAGAAAATGAAGGATGGCAGGGGAGTCCGAGGGCCAAGGGTAGGGAGCATGCCACATCGTCGTGCTATCGAGGACGGCGGCGCTTGCAAAGGCAACCACTGCCGTTGGTAGTTTTCGCTTTACGCCTACCTGGGAAAGAGCTCCTACAGCCATATGGGTAGGTGCGAACATAATCCCCCCCCATTCTCACATACTGTTATTCCATCCCAACTCTTAATGGGATTGTTTCTCCCAGCAATATACCACACTTTATGACCAAATGCCGTTCAGTTCAGATTTGGACTTCTAGTTGGGGATACCTCCCTTGCGCCCGGACTCGAAGTTTCTACAGGAGCAATCAGGATACCGGTAGTACATGGGGGGATTTCCTTCAATGAGCTACTCCGCTGGAATACAAGCCGGCCACGCCGCCTATGACAAGGGCGGTTGAGGCGATTTTCAGGGCGCTTACCGGCTCCTTGAAGTACACGATGCCGATAGCGCCTATTAAGAGAACCCCCAACCCGGCCCATATGGCATAGGCGACACTCACATCTCGAAGGCGGCAAAGGATAGCCCGTAAAAGATGAATATCAGTACAGAAGGAGTCAGCTTCGAAAACCCGTCGGATAACTTCATGCTGGTGGTGCCACAGACCTCCAAGACAATCGCTAGGGCGAGATACAACCAATACACTAGAACACCTCCTAAAGTTGAACAGGGTACGATCGGGAATAGCTTTTTCAGCTTGAGCGATAGGTATTTCTATCATAGGCTCTGGGAGTCGTCAAGGCAAGGATGAAATGTCCAAGAACCGACGAAGCCCAGATATGCAGAGCGCCGGGTTTCGCTTTAGGCTGAGGTTTGTGGTAAACTTAATGAAGCTAACTATTGACAAAAGCAAAAAAGTCTATAATCTAATCTAAAAGCTAAAATGGCATAAGAAGCGAAACGCAGAGGAGCTTGGGTTGAAAATACTCTTAGTCTATCCACAGTATCCAGATACCTTCTGGAGTTTCCGGCATGCGCTCAGAATCGTTGCTAAAAAGGCAGCTTTTCCGCCTTTGGGCTTATTGACTGTAGCTGCGATGCTTCCCCAGGAGTGGGACAAGAAGCTGGTAGACATGAATGCCACGTCCCTGACAGACGAAGACATCAAGTGGGCTGACTATGTGTTTATCAGCGCTATGGTGGTGCAAAGAGATTCGGTGAGAGAAGTTATCAGGAGATGTAAGAAGCTTAACGCTAGGATGGTTGCCGGCGGCCCACTCTTCACTAGCGAACCCGAGAAATTTGAGGAAGTGGACCATTTGGTGCTTGATGAGGCCGAGGTTACCTTTCTACCTTTCTTGGAAGACCTGGAAAAGGGCTGTGCCAAACCTATCTACACATCCAAAGAACGCCCGGATATGAGCAGAACCCCTCTGCCGCTGTGGTCGCTTCTGGACTTGAAGAAATACTCCACGATGAGCATTCAGTACTCTCGGGGATGCCCTTACAATTGTGAGTTCTGCGATATCATCATACTTAACGGGCACAAACCGCGAACCAAGAGCAAAGACCAGATCTTGGCGGAGTTCGATGCGTTATACAACCGGGGCTGGCGAGATGGTGTGTTTGTTGTCGATGATAACTTCATTGGCAATAAGAGAAAATTGAAGGAGGAGATCCTACCGGCAGTAATTGAGTGGCAGAAGAAGAGAAGATATCCCTCTCTGCTACTCACAGAGGCGTCCCTAAACCTTGCTGATGATGAAGAGCTAATGCGATTGATGGTCGAGGCCGGTTTCAACACCGTGTTTATTGGCATTGAAAGTCCGAATGAGGAGAGTCTGGCTGAGTGTAGTAAGCATCAGAATAGGGGGCGTGACCTGGTTGCTTCAGTTAAGAAAATTCAGAATCACGGCTTGCAGGTGCAGGGGGGATTTATCCTGGGATTTGATAGTGATCCTGTCTCCATCTTCAAAAGCCAGATCAACTTCATTCAGAAGAGCGGTATCGTTACCGCTATGGTCGGTTTGCTGAATGCACCCCCTGGAACCAAGCTGTACCAGCGCCTGAAGAAGGAGAACCGCTTGTTGGAGACCACTATTTCTGGCGACAATACCGACTGCTCCATGAACTTCATTCCCAAGATGGACCGCGAAACGCTCATTAATGGCTATCAGCATATTATGTCTACGATCTACACACCGAAGCAGTTTTACCAACGAGTCAGGGTATTCCTCAAAGAGTACAAGCCCCGGAAAACAAAGAGGGTAACCCAGCTCCAGTTCTGGCATCTCCGGGCATTTATCAGATCGATGTGGTTTTTGGGCGTTAAGGAGAGGGGAAGGAGGCAATACTGGAGATTCTTTGTTTCCACCCTGTTGAGGCATCCTCGCTCTTTCCCGCTGTCCATGGCCCTCGCTGTCTACGGGTTTCATTTCCGCACGGTTGCTCGTAACTATATTGGCTCACCAGTCAAGGATGCTCCAGCCTGAGGCTCCCGCAACAGACCGGGCGCATCGGCCGATTCAACCTCCAGCGCTATCCAAACCCTTCGGCATTCATATTCAATGAAGGCTCTGACAACATAAATGTTGGACTAGCTGCGTGGTGTAGAAAATGCCAATTGTAGAAAGGGATGACCGGATCCAGATCGAGAAGCTCGAACTAGCGCCTTTCGGCACCAACGCCTACATCATAGTATGCAGAGCAACGGGGGATAGCGTGCTGGTTGACGCGCCCGGGGAGGCAAACAGGATGGTGGAGCGATTGAAAGGGACAAATCCGAGGTACATTCTGATGACCCACGGGCATATAGATCATGTTGGCGCTCTATCCGAACTCAAATCCAGGCTGGAGATCCCCGTAGCGGCCCACCCGTTGGACGCTGGCAATTTGCCCTCCCCCCCAGATATCCTGCTGAACGACGGCGGAGAAGTATCCTTCGGAAGTGTAAAACTAAGGGTATTGCACACGCCGGGACACACGCCCGGCAGCGTGTGCTTCCTGACAGGTCAATACTTGATATCGGGCGATACCATATTCCCGGGCGGCCCTGGCAGGACGAACACGCCTGGCGACTTGAAGCGGATAATCGAATCCATTACGGATAAGATTTTTCCATTGCCCGACGATACCCGAGTACATCCCGGCCATGGCGATTCCACAGTGCTAAAGAAAGAGAAGGAAGAATTCGCTGTCTTTTCCTCCCGGCCCCACGCTGCCAACCTGTGCGGGGATGTCCTTTGGCTTTCATCGTAGCCCGTTTCGCTTCGGGGTTATCGGGCTAGTACAGTACCTCTGCCCGGTGGAAGGCCTCTGCCAGTTCAAAATCCCGTCCCTCAGCCATCTCCTTACACCGCTGTCTGAGCCACCCTTCCAACAGTGAGGAAGGGATTTGGCCTACCTGGCTTTTGTGGCATAGCAGGGCGGCCATCTTGATGTCGAAAGTGTCGGTGATATCGGAGCACCAGTTTACGTCCTCCGAGCCCCAGAACAGCATTTCTCTAACTTTGTGCGGCTGAAGTCCATCCATCAGCAACTCAGGGTAGGCGAGATGGTCCCTGGCATAGGGGAAAACCGCGTCCAGGGCAACCTGGCCGGTGATTCGGTGGTCCCGGTGCCAGAAGTAGCGACGGTAGGGGTCAGCGGTTACCACGGTCTGAGGCCGATACATTCTTATCAGGCGAACGAGCTGTTTCCTGAACTCAGGTGTATCCTCCAGGCCCTGATCCGGATGGCGCAGGAATATAACCTCCCTCACTCCTAACATGTTGGCCGCGGCCAGTTGCTCCTGCTCCCGGGTTTTCGCCAGTTGCCCTGGCTTCACATTGACATCGCTGGCCCCTTTATCGCCGTTGGTGCACACCACATATATGACCTCCCTGCCTTCCTTAACCCAGCGAGCCACTGTTCCCGCGACGCCGAATTCCGCATCGTCTGGATGGGGTGTAACCACCATCACCTGAGCTGGCCTTACCATCAAACAAATCTCCTCGGCCTGAGGTCCCTGTCAATTGTATACTATACATCAAGCTGCTACAATTTCCTTTTGGAGGAAGCATCAGATGGGCGCTCCACATTACATACTGAGAAACTACCGCCCCGATGACTTCAACAGCTATGTTCAGCTCCACGTTGAGGCAGAAGGGCTCGATGGGGCTGGGTACGGTACTTCGCCACGTATCCTGCGCGAGGGCCTGGGTCGGCCAAACTACTCCCCGGAAAGCGATCTGTTTGTAGCAGAGGCAGGGGGAAAGGTCATAGGCTACATGAATGTTACGCTGGAGCTGGGCATCGGGCGAGTCGTGCTCAATTGCCTGGTACACCCGGAGTACCGCAGGAAGGGCCTGGCCACGCGACTGTACTACGACGCCGAGCGCCGTGCTTCATCCTTAGGGGCGAGAGTAGTCCAGGGGAGCATACCGGAGGACAATGTCGCCGCCAAGAATTTACTATCTGGGCTGGGCTTCAGATTAGCCCGTCGCTTTCTAGAATTGAGGTTGGAGCTTTCTGAGGTTGAGATGGTTGATGCCAAGCACATTGCTCTCGACTGTCGCCCTCTTCGGCGCGGTGAGGAGGATAAGCTGGTTGAAATTCAGAATCGTTCCTTCGCAGGCACCTGGGGGTATCATCCCAACACTGTTGAAGAAATAGCCTACCGCGCTAGTTTGAGTGACTGCTGTCCAGAGGGGATAATCTTGGTCTACGAGGGAGACCAACCCGTGGGCTATTGCTGGGCGACGATAGATGTGGAAGGGAATGCGGCTGCAGGCATAAGAAAAGGACGCATCCACATGCTTGGGGTCGTCCCGGACCACCGGGGCAAAGGTTTAGGCAGGCGTGCGCTTCTGGCGGGGCTATCCTATCTTGGGGGCAGGGGAATCGAGGTCGTTGATGTAACCGTGGACAGCGAGAATAAGGAGGCCTGCGCGCTCTACGAGTCGGTGGGGTTCAAGATTTGGTC
>SMTZ1_10018710_pt1 | contig 10299 bp, 8 predicted proteins | sample DeeMarSWOR136_30_FD_25667 | JGI IMG/M metagenome (IMG submission 25667) | reverse complement strand
CTCATCGAGGAGGACAACAGAGTAAGGTTTTCTCCTCACCTTTTCGGTGAGTTGTCCTCCCTCCTCGTATCCGACGTATCCCGGAGGTGCCCCGATGAGACGCGAGATTGCAAACTTCTCCATGTACTCCGACATGTCTATCCGGACGAGTGCTTCTTCGCTCTCGAAGAGGATCGCGGATAGTGTTCTCGCGAGCTCGGTTTTTCCGACCCCCGTGGGTCCCAAAAAGATAAAAGATCCGATCGGTCTTCGAGGATCTCGCAAGCCGGCACGATTACGCCGCACAGATGTGGCAACTGCCTTGAGCGCCTCTTCCTGTCCGATGACCCTATTCCTCAACTCGTCCTCCAGGTGCAGGAGCTTTTCAGTTTCCTCTTCTTCAACATCCGAAACAGGTATCCCTGTCATGTCACTGATGACGCTCGCAATATCCTTTTCGTTTACCACAGACTCCTTTTCCTGTCTCGACTCATTCCATTCACGTTGCATCTCCATGAGCTGCTTACGTAACTCCTTCTCTTTGTCACGGAAGGATGCCGCCTTTTCGAATTCCTGGGCCTGAATCGAGGATTCTTTCTCAGTCGTGATCTCTTCAATCCTTCCCTCAAGCTCGCGAATCTCTTCGGGTACCGTCGTCACATAGAGCCTTGCCCGTGCACCCGCTTCATCAATAACATCGATAGCTTTGTCAGGGAGGAAGCGACCCTGTACGTAGCGTTGCGAGAGCTGCACGGCTTGTCGAATCGCCTCACTGGTAAACTTCGTGCGGTGATGCGCTTCGTACTTATCACGGAGGCCCATAATGATCTTGATCGTCTCCTCTTCCGTTGGTGGATTGATGAGGATGGACTGGAATCTCCTCTCAAGCGCGCCGTCTTTCTCGATATGTTTGCGGTACTCGTCGAGAGTCGTCGCCCCGATGCACTGGATTTCGCCCCGGGCGAGCGCGGGCTTGAGCATGTTTGAAGCGTCTATCGCACCTTCCGCTCCACCGGCACCTACGATGGTGTGTATCTCATCGATAAAGATTATCACCTGCTCGTTATTGCGGATCTCGTTGATGATTGTCTTCAAACGTTCCTCGAACTGACCTCTGTATTTTGTTCCAGCTACGATAGATGCAAGATCAAGAGTCGTAATTCTTTTGTCTTTTAGAAGCTCGGGAACCTTGTTCCCGACGATACGCTGGGCCAGTCCTTCGACGATTGCAGTCTTACCGACACCCGGCTCACCGATGAGGACCGGATTATTCTTCTTCCTCCGGCAGAGGATCTGGATAACCCTGCCGATCTCCAATTCCCTCCCGATAATCGGATCGAGCTTGTTTTCACGTGCCAGCTGGTTGAGATCCCTTCCGAACTGGTCGAGGATGGGAGTTTCACTCTTATCCCTGCGGATGCGCTTTTGCCCGGTGGCACTCGAACTGTGATGCAGTATCTTCATGATCTCTTCACGCACGCGCTTCCTGTCCACACCGAGCTCAAGGAGCACACGGGCAGCCACCCCCTCGCCTTCACGGATGAGACCGAGCAGGAGGTGCTCGGTTCCAACATAGTTGTGACCCAGAAGCCGAGCTTCCTCGACGGACAGCTCGAGTACCTTCTTGGCCCCGGGTGTGAGCGAAATCTCACCGAGGGTGAGGGTTCCTCCCGAGGGCTTGACCATATTTTCGACAGCTTGCTGTACCTGCTCGAGATCGAGATCGAGCTTCTGAAGAACCCTTGCCGCAACACCTTCTCCCTCGCTCAAGATCCCCAAGAGGAGATGCTCGGTTCCGATATAGTCGTTCTGTAACCTGTTGGCCTCATCACGCGCAAGGTAAATGACCCTTCTCACTCGTTCGGTGAATTTATCGTTCATACCTGGTTCAGATTCCTTTCTTCAGGTCTGGGGGGATTAAAAATCCAATCACCCCAATCTCGTCCTAATGTAATCCGCGCGAGCCCGATCTCTCTCCCTCGATCCCATTGTCCTCCCGTACAAGTTTTGAAGATGCATCGGCTTGATCATGATCAAGAGTTCATTGAGATCGGCTATGCTGACAGTATTGATGATGCCCAATCCAACACCCATCCGCACTTCGGAGATCAAACCCATTGCTTCTTTTGAAGTTACGAGCCGGGCGGACTTCAGGATGCCGTAAGCCCGACAGATCTTATCTTCGAGCAAACTCCGTGCCTCCTTGAGAAGATCTTCGCGGGCTCTTTTCTCAAATTCCAGCAAGTTGCTGACATAGGTCTCGAGATTCTTGACTGTTTCCTCCTCTGAGAGCCCCAGGGTTATGCTATTCGAGATCTGAAAGAAATTCCCCATCGCCTCACTCCCCTCGCCGTACATCCCCCGGACGGTAAAACGGACATTGCTGAGGCTTTTTATTACATTTCCGATTTCGTTGCTCAAAACGAGGCCGGGAAGATGAACCATCGCGGAAACTCGTAAGCCCGTACCGACATTCGTCGTACAAGCAGTCAGGTACCCCAGATTCTCTGAAAATGCATAGAGGAGTCTCTCATCTATCTCATTGTCAAGCCGATCAATGATTTCGTATGCCTGTTGAATGGAAAGCCCCGATTCCATCGATTGCAAACGGAGGTGATCCTCCTCGTTGATCATGACGCTGAGTTTCTCACCGAGCTGGACTACCAGCGCTCGATTTCGGAAGTTCTTGACCATGTCGAAGCTGATCAGGTGCCTTTCCATTAAGATCATTCGTTCCGGTTCTGATATTTCGTTCAGATTGATGATGAAAGCCTCCTCCAGGGATGGGCTCTTTTGGAGAATGGGCTTGATCTCATCGCCGATTTCCCGGAGTGCACTCGGCCGTGCCATGTGCGTAAAGGGGCACTTATCGAGATTTCTCGCCAGTCTCACGCGGCAGGAGAGAACCATTTCGCTCTCTTCTCGCTGTCCCGTCAACCACTCGGCTGGTTTTTCCAGCAATGACTTCAGCGCTGACATGATTTCCCCCTGTAATCTCCAGATTCCATTAATCTCTTGATCTCGTCGCGAAGCTCAGCGGCCCTCTCGTACTGCTCCCCTTCGATAGCACGAGCCAGCTCATCCTGAAGGACTCGTACCCGTCTCTGTAAACTGACCTTATTACCCATTCGCTTGGGGACCTTTCCGAGATGACTCGTATCCCCGTGTATACTCCTCAATAACGGGAGCAGCTGAGCCTTGAAGAAATCGTAGCACTGGGAACACCCCAGTCTCCCGAGCCTCTTGAAATCAACATAGCTGGCACCGCAGTTTGGACACGTATTTTCTTTTACCCTGCCAACCGGGGCATTCGCGGAGGAATCGAGAAGTCCCGCGATCAGATTTCCCATCTCGAAGTTACTCTTTTTCAGTTCGTCGAAACCCTGCGTTTCCGCACACTGGCGGCAGATATGAATCTTGTACACCTTGTTGTTCTCGACGTTCGTAAAATGAATCGTCGCTTCCCGCTTTTTACAAAATTGGCAAATCATACACTTCTCTCTATGGTGTGGAGCTTCCCCTCTCTGAGGAGGAATCCCTTGTCCGCCTTCGTGAGAAGCTCCTTCTTATGTGTGACAATGACAAAACTCTGCCCCCGTGAACGGCTCAGTTCGTATATCAGCGAATGCAATCCCTCACTATTCTTGTCATCCAGGTTACCGGATGGCTCATCAGCGAGCACGATTGATGGACTGTTCATGAGTGCACGTGCAACAGCGACCCGCTGCTGTTCACCTCCGGAAAGTTCCGCCGGGCGATGGGTAAGACGATCCGCCAGTCCCACATCCGTCAGGAGAGCGCTCGCCCGCTCTTCCGCCTTTCCGAGACCGAAGCCACGAAGAACGGCCGGCATCATCACATTTTCCAGAGCGCTGAACTCGGGCAGCAGGTAATGAAACTGAAAGACGAACCCGATTTCTCTATTCCTGATCTCGTTCAGCTCTCCTTCCGAGCACTTCCACGGGTTCCTCCCCCCGATGTACACCATGCCCTCATTCGGTGCATCGAGTGTGCCGAGGATATGCAGCAACGTGCTCTTTCCGGCTCCGGAAGCACCGAGAATGACAACAATCTCACCTGCATTGACGGTGAGATCCAAATCCCTGAGAACCTCGATGGGCCCCCTCGTGCCCTCAAACGTTCTCGATATTCCCTCTGCGGCGAGTATCAACATTTCCTACATAAAATATAAACTTTTTTTCCACATCAAGGCAAGCGCAGTAACTCTCCCACCCGGTAACTACAATGGGTGACGGGCACTAATCGTACCGAATTGCATCCAGGGGTGGCATCCGGCAGGCTTCCCAGCTCGGGTAGATCGTCGCTGTGAAGCATATGAACATCGATGCCGCACATACCCACAAGATATCGACTCCCTTCACGAGAACGGGGAGGGTATTGATAAAGTAGACATCGGGTGGAAGATCAATCTTCACTTCGCGTAAAATAGTGCATATGACGAGTCCTGCGATGACCCCCATCGCCGTTCCCAGGGCGCCGATCGTTGTTCCCTGGATCATGAATATCGACATCACCCCACGTGAAGACGCCCCCATCGAGCGGAGAATCCCTATTTCATTCCTCTTCTCCATGATCACCATGGTGAGCATGCCAACGAGATTGAACGCAGCAATGAGTATGATCAGCGTCAACAGGAGAAACATGAGTATCTTCTCCACCTTGATGTAACTGAACAGGTTGCGGTTCATCTGGATCCAGTTGTTCGTCCCATACATGTACGTCTGCAGGAGATTTTCGATCTCATCATCTATTCGATCCGCCTGGTAGATATCTTCTATCTTTATCCCGAGACCCCTCGTCGCAGCCTCGAAGTCAAAAAAGTCTTCAGCGTCAGCCAGATCGATGTACGCGAAGCGGGAATCGAACTCGTAGACACCGGTTTTGAAGAATCCGATCACCCGGAAGTCACGCGTCCGGGGATGAATTTTACCTACCCGCAGCTCAGCCGGAGCGGTGACGAGTGTCAGGACCTCCCCGAGGGAAATATCGAGAGCCACATGGAGATCCTCACCGAGGACGATCCCCGGGAGGTCACTATTCTCATAAAAACCAGTTGTCACAAAAGATGTTATGGGAGGAAAAATGGAGTCGATGACTGTCGAAACCATCCGCTCCCCTTCCAGATCGACACCCTTGACAATCACTCCCTTCGTCTTCACCCGTACTCCCGGCACGAGTTCATAGTACGTGAGTGCCTCACCCCTGATAAAAGGAGAAGATGCGACGACTCCTGGAATCCCTTCCATCAAGGTGGCGACCGAATCGATACTGTTCCAGGAGCTCGGCATCCTCGAGAATACGAGTACGTGCGTGTTAAAGCCAACGATTCGACTCCTCAACTCGCCCTCGAAACCGTTCATGAGCGAAAGAACGATGATTAGGGTTGTGACGCCGACAAAGGTGCCCCCCACGGCTATCATCGTCACCCGTGATACAAAGCCGCTCCGACGCTTGGTTCTGAGGTACCTGAGGGCTATGGCGAGGGAATAGTGCATGCCTTTCAATGTTTCTCCCGCCCTTCTTCCGGACGCATCTGCGGAAAGAGGATTACATCGCGGATTGAAGGTGAGTCTGTCATGAGCATCACGAGCCGGTCAACCCCGATACCAAGTCCCCCCGCTGGTGGCATGCCGTGCTCGAGCGCCCGCAGGTAATCCTCATCGATAGGGTGGGCTGCATCTTCTGTTGAGGCACGCATACGGACCTGTTGTTCGAAACGATCCTTCTGGTCGAGAGGATCGTTCAGCTCACTGAAGGCGTTCCCCACTTCGAAACCGGCTATATAGGGTTCGAATCTCTCGACCAGACCCTCCTCGCTCCGGTGAAGTTTTGCCAGTGGCGATAATTCAACTGGATAATCCGTGATGAAAGTCGGTTGTATCAGATGGGGCTCGACCAGATCGGAGAACAGCGCATCGAGATACCCTCCCCTGCCGGCGACGCCTTCCGTGTCGATTCCCATCCTCCCTGCAATATCTGCAAGCTCCTTCTCGTCGGCATTGCGGAGATCCTGGCCCACCTTCTCATGAAGCGCCTCAAAGAAGGTAAGTCTCCGCCATGGAGGTGAGAGATCGATTTCCTGATCGCCGAAAACCGCCTTTTTGCCACCGAGAACGGCGTCGGCGAGTGCCTGGAACATCTCCTCAACAAACCCCATCATATCGTTGTAGTCCCAGTAGGCGGCATAGCACTCGAGCATGGTGAATTCAGGATTGTGGGCGCGATCCATCCCCTCGTTCCTGAAATCTTTCGAGAACTCAAAGACCCTCTCCATGCCTCCCACGACGAGCTTTTTCAAGTAAAGCTCGTTCGCAATCCGCAAGTACAGGTCTATCCCCAATGCGTTATGGTGGGTAACGAACGGCCTGGCTATCGCCCCTCCGTACAGCGGCTGTAGTATCGGGGTCTCAACTTCAATAAAATGATGATTCAAGAGGAAGCGGCGCAACGTTTCTATGATTGAGGATCTCGCGAGGAACACCTTCTTAACATCGTCATTGACGATGAGATCGACGTACCGTTGGCGATATCGCAGTTCTTTGTTCTGGAGTCCATGCCACTTTTCGGGAAGGGGGAGGAGTGCCTTGCTGAGAACTTCCAGCTTCACCACCCGGACGGTAAGTTCCCCCGTTCGAGTCCTGAACAACATACCCCAGATGCCGAGGATATCCCCTACATCGAGAAGCTGGAAGATCGCAAACTGCTCTTCTCCCATAGCGTCTCCGAATCGACATGACTCTCCCGGCGAGGGCGATCTCGCTCTTTGAAGAGCAAATATTTTCTTCCTGTTGAATCGCCTCAGCAATGCTGTGGGTTCGCTGAAAACGATAGGGATACGGATCGATCCCCATTTCACGTAGCTTGTTCATCTTCTTAATACGTTGCGCCCTCTCGCGGCCGCCTTCTGGTTTGGCCCCCAATTTACTCACTGGTACGTTTCCTTTCCTTCCACCTGAGATACCCTTCTATAAATTCGTCTATCTCCCCGTCCATCACCGCAGTGATGTTCCCGGTCTGGACGCCGGTACGACGATCTTTAACCATCGTATAGGGCTGAAATACGTAGCTTCTGATCTGGTTGCCCCACGAGATATCCTTTTTCTCCCCTGCGATCTGAGCCTTCTTCTCTTCCTCTTCCTGGAGAAGCTTCGCGTAGATCCTGGACCTGAGAACCTTCATCGCCATTTCCCTGTTCCGGTGCTGCGAGCGTTCGTTCTGACACTGCACGACGATCCCGGTTGGAAAATGTGTGACCCTCACTGCTGATGAAACCTTGTTCACATGTTGACCACCGGCACCACTCGCTCTGAATGTGTCGACCCTGATATCGTTCGGATTGATCTCCACTTCGATCTTATCATCTACCTCCGGATACACGAAGACCGATGCAAATGATGTGTGACGACGGCGTCCTGCATCGAATGGAGAGATCCGGACCAGTCGATGAATACCACTCTCGGATCTGAGCCTGCCGTACGCGTATTCTCCCTTCACCTCAATGGTGGCATTCTTAATCCCTGCCTCTTCACCCGGTTGCAGATCTAAGAGGCGGTACTGGTAACCGTGCCGCTCGAGATATCTCTTGTAGAGACGAAGAAGCATCTCGGCCCAATCCTGGGATTCCGTCCCTCCTGCGCCGGGATGTATGTTCATGAGAGCATTGTCCCGGTCGTGGTCACCGGAGAGGAGAACGTTGAGCTCCAACTCGCTCAACTGTTCGGAGATGCGCTTTAGCTCTCGTGTAATCTCGCCGAGGAGGGAGCCCTCCTCTTCCCCCTCAGCCAGTGCAAGTAGCTCTTTGAGTTCGATGACATTGCTCTCCAACGATTTGAGGGGATCGATGCGAGCCCGCAGCTCCTTCAACCGAGACACGCTCTCCTCGGCCTTCTCGCGATCATCCCAGAAATCCGGGCTCTCCATCTTCTTTTCGATGGATGCAACTTCTCCTGTCATCCTTTCGAGGTCAAAGGTAATCCTGCAGCCCTGAAAGCTGCTCCTCCATCCCGACGATGGCCTCTTCCACTTCTTTTCGTGTCATCTTCGCATCCATCGCTATTTCCTCCGGCCGTTACAACTTCCACTGCAGGAAGCGGTCGCGTACGTGCGCAACTTCCTGCATAACACGATTGAGCGGTCCATCGGTGTTGATCGTGATACCGGCTCCGTCCCAATCGTCGTGGAGTGATTTCTGTCGTTCTATCCGTTGGAGGGCTTCTTCGCGCCTTAGCCCGTCTCTCTGCATCAACCTCTTCAGTCGGGTCTTCTCAGAGGCCTCCGTCACAACGACGAAATCAACTTTGAAGTTGAATTTATACTGAAAAAACAACACCGCATCAAGCACAATATAACGCGCACTCGATTTCAGTTTTTTCACCTCGGCACTGATCATCTCCTTGAGAACGGGGCGGATGAGTCGGTTCAGAAGCTCCAGTTTGTGGGCATCTGAGAATACGATCCGTCCCAACCGTGTCCTCGATACCTTTCCCGTGACTGTGAGAATTCCCTCTCCAAAAGCCTCCACCAACTTTCTTTTCAGCGCTGGTACTGCAAGAGCCTCGTGTCCGACGCTATCGCAGTCGACGACTACCCCACCCCGCTCGGCGAGAACTCGGGCAACGAGTGTTTTACCCGATGCGATTCCCCCTGTCACGACGATGATGGGCGGTCTCATGTATGCGCCTCCAACCAGTTCTCACCGGTGCCGATATCCACCCGTAACGGAACGTTAAGTTCCAGTGCTGACTCCATGTGCTTTCTGACAAGCTCTTCCATCGTCTCACGCTCACCCGGTTTCACATCAAAGACGAGTTCGTCGTGGACTTGTAAAATCATCCTGCTCTCGAGATCCCTATCGGATATCGATCGATCTATGTTAATCATTGCCACCTTGATCAAGTCAGCAGCTGTACCCTGTATCGGCATATTAATGGCGATCCGCTCGGAGAAGCTTCGTACTCTTCCATCATCGCTGTTTATATCGGGTAGCATTCGCCGTCTCCCGAGGAGTGTTTCCACATCCCCATTCTTCCCCGCCTCTTTCTTCGACCGATCGATGTAGTCCCCTACCCCAGGATATCTCCTGAAGTACTCATCGATAAAGCTCTTCGCATCATCGGCCGATATTCCGAGCTGTCTCGACAATCCTCTCGCCCCCATCCCATAGATGACACCGAAATTTATCGTCTTCGCCAGTGCACGCATGCCCTCGCCCCCTCGAGGAAGGCCCCCATGAGCGCCTCATCTCCTGAAAGATGAGCCATGATGCGAAGCTCTATCTGGGAATAATCTGCATCCATCAGGATGTTGCCTGACCGAGGGACGAACGCGCTCCGTATCTTTCGGCCGAGCTCGGTCCGTATCGGAATATTCTGAAGGTTCGGATTACTCGATGAAAGACGGCCTGTCGCAGTTACCGTTTGATTGAAGGAGGTATGAATGCGATTCGTTGAGGGATGAACGAGGCGGGGGAGCGCATCGATGTACGTACTCGCCATTTTTGAAAGCTGCCTGTGCTCGAGGATGAGTTCTGCTATCTCGTGTTCCGGAACGAGCTCCAGTAAGACCTCCATATCTGTCGAATAACCCGTCTTGGTGCGTCTGATTGGAGAGAGACCGAGTTTCTCGAACAGAATTCGCTGTAACTGTTTACTCGAATTGATGTTAAACTCTTCCCCTGCAATCTCGTGTATTATTTTTGTCAGGTTCTCGAGCTCCCGTGAAACCTCTGCGGACATCACTCTCAGCTTGTTGAGATCGATGGATATACCTTCCCGCTCCATCCTTTTTAACACCAAGCAGAGGGGCACCTCGATGTCGTGAAAGAGTCGTTCGAAACCGAAATCCCGAAGCGCCTTCTCAAAGATTCTTTTCAATCTCATTGTGAAATCGGCATCCTCGCACGAATATGGCGCGAGTCTTTTCAGTGGGACAGTGCGAATATCTCTCTTGCTGTCTCCCTTCAGGAACAACTCTTTGTAAGTAGTCATCTTGTGCCTGCAGAACTCGATGGCGAGCGTATCGAGGGCATGCGATCGTCTCTCGGGATCAAGGCAGTAAGAAGCGATCATGGTGTCGAACGTGACTCCGTTCACGTAAAAACCGTGCGCCTCGAGGACGAGGAGATCGTACTTGATGTTGTGACCGATCTTGCCAATCCGTTCATTCGAGAGCACCGGCTCCAGAGCACGCCTGACTCTCTCCAGGGGAATACCGCTACCCTCCTCGAATGTCGTGAGAAGCTCGCCTCCAGTTCCTCGCTCACCGGGTGACACGGGCACGTACCAAGCCTTACCATCTCCT
>SMTZ1_10008443_pt1 | contig 10299 bp, 20 predicted proteins | sample DeeMarSWOR136_30_FD_25667 | JGI IMG/M metagenome (IMG submission 25667) | reverse complement strand
TAGGAATAATGATTGAAGTTCCATCGGTCGCGATCATGGCTGACAGGATACTGAGGGAGGTCGACTTCGTTAGTATTGGGACGAACGACCTGGTGCAGTATACCCTTGCCGTCGATCGTGACAATGAGCTGGTCAGCCGCTATTATCAGAGCCTGCATCCCGCGGTAATTTGGTTGATCCAACGTGTTGTCGATGCGGCAAAGCAGGCCGGAAAAGCTGTTTCTATTTGTGGAGAGATTTCGGGCAATCCCTTCTATACGCCGCTGCTGGTGGGGCTGGGGCTTCGTGAATTCAGCATCAATCCCCTATCAATTCTTGAGATTAAAGGAGCAGTCCGCGGCCTTTCGGCAAAGGGAGCTCGAACCATTGCCGAAACTGCACTGACGCTGTCTACAGCTGAAGAGGTCGAGAAAGTTCTTCGATCCAAGAAGACGCTTGATTACTGGATGAGCGGTCATGTGGAGAATCCGTCATGAATCCAAGCGTGGAACGAAGGGTCCAAGGCAAAAAGTTTTGCGACGTTGCCTTCTTGCCCGCTAAGAAGAATGGGAGAGCCGAGTAAATCAGGGGGAACTATGCGGAGATATGAGGGAAGAGGATGTAACAATGGCGGTCGGTATTTCTCAGAAAGAGCTTGCGAGGGAGTTCGCTACCCTCCGGCACATGGAAATCCTTGGAGGCTTCAGGAAAGAAGGGAAAATCTTCTACACCCTTTTTGAGAAAAGGGAGTAGGGACACAGAGTGTGGGATTTTCCCGACATCATATTCATATCTCAGGGCACTGCAGGTGTGAAGCGCCATGAGGATACCTAACTCAGGGCAGCAGAAAGAGGCATTTGTCAAGACCGTTCGAAGTTTTACGAGAAGCCTCCCGATCTTACTGGGCGTATTGATGCTTCTTTCCCTGGCATTTACCCTGGTCCCCGAGGGTCTGTATGGCGAGATCTTTACGGGGAATCGGATCATCGATCCTTTGATCGGTGCAGCCGTGGGGAGCATCGCCGGTGGTAATCCCGTCACAAGCTATATCATCGGCGGCGAGCTGAGGCTCCAGGGCGTCAGCATGGTCGCTATAACTGCCTTCATCGTCGCCTGGGTAACGGTCGGGATTATCCAGCTTCCTGCAGAGGCGCTCATGCTGGGAAGGAGGTTCGCCCTCGCCCGAAATGTCATCAGTTTTATTACAGCCGTAATCATTGCCGTAATTACCGTCTTGACCCTTGGGTGGAGATGATGAGCAGAATTGCCGGCAAAGTTGGAGGCAGCTGGTTGTTTCTTTTCTTAGTTGTCGCTGTATACGCCATCGTGGGGATTATTGAGTTTGACCTGATTCGCAATGCCCTTCCCGTACTGGGGAAATTAATCCTGAGGATATTCCCCATTCTCATGCTGGTCTTCGGGATCATGTTTCTAACGAATCTCTTGTTTGAGGCCAAGGGGATTATACGGAATCTTGGCAAGGGTTCCGGACTCAGGGGGTGGCTTTTGGCCATTTCAGGCGGCATTGTTTCGGCAGGGCCCATCTATATGTGGTACCCTCTTCTTGCCGACTTGAGGGAAACGGGGATGAAGAATTCCCTGATCGCCGCCTTTCTCTACAACCGGGCCACCAAAATCCCCCTCGTTCCCATGATGGTCTACTACTTCGGGTGGCCGTTTACCATTACCCTCTCCCTTTATATGGTGCTTTTTTCCATCGTAAACGGGCACGTGGTGGGTCGGTTCATGCGAGGAGGAAAGCCGTGAAAATTGCCATTGCGTCAGTTGGTAGAGATGAGGAGGCCGAGATCAGCCCCAGACCTGGTAGGGCACGGTTCTACCTGCTCTATGATGAGACCGCCGAGCTCTTGGAAGTGATCTCCAATCCCTTCAGCCGGGGTGGTGGCGGCGCCGGCTTTGGGGTGGCCAAGATGTTGGCGGACAAGGGAGTCGATATTGTGATAGGCGGCAAATTCGGTGAAAACATGGAGGGAGCACTCAGGGGCAGAGGCCTGAGATACCACAAAATGGCCGGAAGTGTACGGGAGGGGCTAGGAATGATCATTGAACAGGAGGAGAAATAAACTGTTTGCAGAGCATTTCGGTTTTTGTCGGCGGGGATACTCACGCTACAGAAGTTCTCTTCGATGAGAAGATAGCTCAATCCTATGACCTCTGGGCCGAGACTCCTCAGGGAAGGAAAGCCTACGGCACGACCAATTGAAATCGAAGGGCGTAAAGAAGGTTGTCAACAGCTCATCCGCACGAACGCCTAACAAAGGCGAAAAGGTTTTGTTGGTAATTCCGCAAGTGGGTAGCCAATCGGCAAGGAGGGGCAATGAAAACGAAGGAGAAGATTCTGGGCTTTGTGACGAAAAGGCCCATGTGCACGGTGGAGGAGATTACCGGGGAATTACATATGAATCATGAGACGGTTATAGCTTCGTTGAATACGCTGAAGAAGAAGGGAAAAGTCAAGGCAACGGACAAATGGCCCGCCAAGTATGCGGTTCCTCCCAAGAAGCCTATCAAGGGCAATGATGGGCAGGGCTTTATAGAGTATCTTGAGGAGTTCAGTCGCAAATATGAGCAACTGAAGGCCGAAAACACGCATTTGCATGGCGAGCTGCAGGAATGCCGAAGCAAACTGATGAGGCTGGCCCAGAGAATCGTCAGACAAGATATCTATGGGAAGGACTAATCTGGTGAACCGGGAGGGATGCGACTTCCGCGAAGAGAATGCTGAGGCTTAGAGAGTTTCTTTTCGACAGACCGAAGCTGCTCTTGTTTCCGTTTGATTTTCTCCTCTAGTTCTTCAATGGCCAGAATCTGATGAGGGCGGATCGAATGCGCCGGCAGCTGTGCCTCGCGTTGTTTTAGTTCATCTTTCAATCGATCAATCTCGTTGGCCAATTGATTCCTTCTACCCTCCAGTGTTTTTCTGTCTTCTCTCTGTGTCATGGAATCGTTACCGTGTCAGTAAAGAAGGGCTTTCATAGAGCTCATATAATACAATACACAATCCCCACATTCCACTGTCCGAACAAGTGATCGAAAGACTCACTTCGGCTCATATTTCCCCTTCCGTTCAACAGTGGGAATTGTTTGAGAATTTCCTTCCATTTCTTGAGTGTGTATGAAGCAGTTTAAACGACCGGCCATTGCGTTAGTTGGTTGGATGGATTTATAATGAAATGTTAGCCTGTTATTTGAAGGCATGATATCGATGAAGAAAAGCGGGCAGGATCATTTTTTTAACGTAATCCTCGACAGTGTAGCAGACGGCGTATTCACCATCAACGAGAGGGGGGAGATTACCTTCTTCAACAGGGCCGCGGAGGAGATCACCGGCTTTACCAAGGAAGAGGCCTTAGGGCATAACTGCTTCGATATCTTCAGGGCCAATATCTGCCAAACCAACTGTGCCCTGAAGCAGACGGTCAATACGGGAAAGGAAATCATCAATCTGCCCATAAACATCATAAACAAGGACGGCAAGGAGATCCCCATCAGTATCAGCACCGCGGTCTTGCGAGACGAAAAGGGGAGGATAATAGGAGGGGTTGAGACATTCAGGGACCTCTCGGCCATTGAGGAACTGAGAAAGGAGCTGCGGCAGCAATATACATTCCAGGATATCGTCAGCAAGAATCACACCATCCAGGAGATCTTTCAAATCCTTCCGGATATCGCCGAAAGCGACAGCACCGTACTCATCCAGGGACCGAGCGGCTCGGGAAAGGAGCTGTTTGCCAATGCCATCCATAACCTGAGCCCGAGAAAGCACAAGCCTTTTGTCAAGGTGAATTGCGGGGCCCTGCCCGACAACCTGTTGGAGTCCGAGTTATTTGGATATATCAAGGGGGCCTTTACGGATGCCAAGAAGGATAAGCCCGGGAGGTTCACGCTGGCCAATGGGGGAACGATATTCCTCGACGAAATCGGTGATATGTCTCCTGCGCTCCAGGTCAAACTGCTCCGAGTGCTTCAGGATAAGGAATACGAGCCGCTAGGGGGAACGAGCACCGTGAAGGTCGATGTACGGGTGGTGGCCGCAACCAACAAGGATCTCGTCACATTGGTTCGATCAGGACGATTCAGGGATGACCTCTACTATCGGCTCAACGTGATGAAGATCGACCTTCCGCCCCTCTCGCGTCGAAGGGAGGATATTTCCCTTCTGGTTGAACACTTCGTGGAGAAGTTCAACCTCAAGATGGGCAAGAACATTTCGGGTGTCTCTCATGAGGTGATCAGCTTCCTGATGAGATATGATTTTCCAGGCAACGTGAGGGAACTTGAGAACATTATCGAACACGCCTTTGTTATGTGTAAAGGTGAGATGATTGAGCTTCGACACCTCCCTCTCGAACTTGCCGAATCGTCGAAGGACGGGGAGAAGGAGTTCGAAAAACCCCTTCAGACGGCGGAAGCGGATGCGATTCGTAAGGCGCTGGAGAGGAATAGAGGGAATCGCCTCCGCACCGCACGGGAGTTGGGAATCAATCGGAGCACCTTGTGGCGAAAGATAAAGAGGTACGGAATAGTTACATAAGTGCAACATTCCTTTCGCAACTGTTGCATTACTACTACAGTACTCACCGGATCCCTTCCCTCTCCATAATCGCATAACCATCTGAAATCATTATTTTTTTTCTTCATCCAGAAGGAAGAGGGGTATTGGCACGCCCTTTGCGATACTGATTAATGATGAAGATCGCCATATCCCTTTTCGGGCCGTTTGTTTCACCGCGATTTGGCTACTCCCCCGAGATGGTTCTGGTCACCGCCGAAGGAGGAAAGATCGTTTCTCGGGAGAGGCTCTACACCGGTGGGTTAAGCATTCCCCATCTCATCAATCACCTATCGACATCGAACGTGGATGCCGTTATCTGCGGGGGGATTGACGGGTTCTGTTACCGACAGCTGGTCAGCCGTGGCATATCCGTTGTTCCCGATATCGTGGGGGATGCGGAGACGGCGTTACAGTTCTTTGTGAAGGGAAGGCTTCGGCCTCGTACCGATTGCCGACGGAAGGGGAAACGGTTTTGTGGGGGACGCGGTCCATGGTTTGATAAGTCCAACTGGAGCGGACCGCCCGGGAAATCCATTGGGGAAAGGAAGGATGGTCATGAGTCGGGAGAAGGAAACCTGTAATGTAGAGTCTTCTTGTGGAACCTGCGATAAATCCAGCACGTGCAGCCCTGAAGAGCGAGAGGCCCATGAAAGGGAGAGATTGGAAAAGAGGCTGGGAGGAATTCGGCACAAATTCATGGTTATGAGCGGTAAAGGAGGGGTTGGAAAGACCACTGTCGCCGTCAATCTCGGCGTTATCCTGGCGAAGGAAGGCTTGAGGGTAGGCCTTCTCGATGCCGATATCCACGGGCCTGATGTCCCCAAGATGCTGGGGGTGGAATTGAAACCCCTCGGTGGACCGAGAGGAGGTTTGAGGCCCATCGAGGTATTGCCGAACCTGCACATCATTTCCATGGCCTATTTAATAGGGAATCGGGATAACCCCGTGGTGTGGAGAGGACCACTGAAACACAGTGCCATATCCCAGTTCATCAGCGAGGTGGAGTGGGGGCCGTTGGATTTCTTCATCGTTGATCTTCCGCCCGGAACTGGGGATGAACCGTTAAGCGTTGCGCACCTGATCAAGGATGTGGATGGATCAATTGTCGTGACCACTCCCCAGGACGTTGCATTGCTGGATTCCAGAAAGGCGGTCACATTCAGCAGGATTATGAAGATCCCCGTACTGGGAATCGTGGAAAACATGAGCGGGATGAAGTGCCCCCACTGTGGAAAGGATATTCCCCTCTTTAAAATCGGGGGAGGGGAGAGGGCAGCGAGGGAGCTCAATGTCCCGTTTTTAGGCAGGATTCCCATCGATCCGGAGATGGTCCAAAATTGTGATCGTGGGATGCCCTATGTGATGTCATATCCGGACTCAGAGGCCACCAAGGCGTTACGAGAGATCGCGCAGCGGTGTAGGGAGTATGTGGAAAACAAGCCGGCGTACGTGGCGCAGAGTGCTCAAAGTCAATTTTGAGGAGAAGAGGAGGAGTACCGATGAAAAGGATCGCTTTGGCGTGCGACGATGGTATGGGCCTTGATGGGCAGATGAGCGCCCACTTCGGGAGATGCCCCTACTACACCTTGGTAGATGTCGAGGGCGACGATATCGTCAAGACCGAGGTTATAGCCAATCCGTACTACAACCAGCATCAACCCGGAGTAATTCCCCATTTCATCAATACCAGGGGGGTTCACGTTATGATCGCGGGGGGGATGGGGCCCAGGGCCATCGATATGTTCAACCAATTCGGAATCGAGGTTGCCACGGGGGCCATGGGAAAGGTGGAAAACGTGGTAACGGCGTATCTCAAGGGTCAAATTAGCGGAGTGTACCCTTGCGAGGAGCACCGCGGACATTGAGGAGAGCAATGAAGGTCGGGATCTCAGCTGCGGGGAAGGATTTGAATGCGCAGGTGGATAATCGCTTTGGGCGCTGTCCCTGGTTTTTAGTCGTGGATACCGCATCACTGGCATTCAGTGCCGTTGAAAACCGGCATGCGGAAGAGGCGACGGGGGCCGGTGTGGCCGTGGCAACGGATCTCATCGATGCGCATGTGGATGCCGTTATCTCGGGTCAGGTGGGCCCGAAGGCTTACGAAGTCTTGAAGGCCATGGGTATCGATATCTTCCTGGTGTCGGGCAGCGTCAGCGTTAAGGATGCCCTGGAGAGGCTCAAGAGGGGGGAGCTTCAAAAGATGCAAATGAGGGTGTTTTAACCCGATACATGGGAAAACCATAACCGGGAATCACGCAAAAGGAGGTTTAGCCATGCCGTTTGGGAAAGGGTTTGGATTTCGGGGCTGGTCTCCACCTTGGCCATACGTGGGCCTGGGAAGAGGGGGACTCCCCAGATGTTGGGCGTATGCACCCTTCTGGGGGGCTCCTTATCCGCATGGGATGCCCTACGCGTATGACATTGGGACGTATCCCTATGGTTGGGGAATGGGCTCCCCCTCCTACAGCCCTATTTACCCTTATGGATATCCCGCGGGATATCCGTACACACCGAGCCCATGGGGAAGCCCTTATGGATCCCCCATGACTCCGGAAGGGGAGAAGGAGTGGTTAAAGAGCCAGGCTGACTCCATAAAGCAGCAGATCGACCAGATCAATAGCCGAATTGCGGAGCTGGAAAAGGAATAAATCTTGAGAAAGGAGGACGTTATGAAGATCGTTGTGACATCCTCGGGCCCGGATTTGGATTCACCCATAGACCCCAGATTCGGCCGGTGCCAGTATTTTGTCTTTGTCGACCCCGATTCGCTCCAATTCGAGGCCACCGAAAACGAAAACGTGATGGCAGCGGGTGGGGCTGGGATTCAGTCGGCCCAGTTTGTTGCCAATCAGGGTGCGGAGGCGGTGATTACGGGCAACGTGGGGCCCAATGCATCGACCACCCTTGGGGCAGCGGGGATAAAAGTCTTGGTGGGCGCCATGGGAACCGTTCGGGAAGCCATTCAGATGTTTAAGAGTGGGCAGCTCCAGGAAGTCTCCGGTCCTTCTGTCCAGGCCCATTTCGGGATGGGAGGGCAGCCGGGAGCAGGGCCGGGTGCACCTGGTTTTGGACCGGGGATGGGGCAAGGTATGGGAATGGGTGGTGGCGGTGGAAGAGGCATGGGCATGGGGAGAGGAATGGGTATGGGGAGAGGAATGGGTATGGGACGCGGCATGGGAATGGGAAGAGGTATGGGGATGATGGGCCCAGCTCCGGCTCCACCTCAGCCCATGAACAAGGAGCAAGAGATTCAGATGTTGAAGGATCAAACCAAGCTCCTACAGGACCAATTGAAACAGATCGAGCAGCGGATCAAGGATTTAAGTGAAAAGGAAGATTAGGAGAGGCAGGGGGGACAATTCATTGAACGTCAATTAAATAGAGATATCAAATGATGAAAGGGGTGGTTTTTATGCCATACGGAATGGAACCTTGGGGTTGGTTTTGGGGAATTCCTTATCGGTATCCTCCCTTCGCGTACGGGGGAATGTTCCCGTATGGGTATGGGTACCCGTGGGGCCCAATGATGAAGGAAGATGAGATACGGATGCTGGAGGATCAAGCCCAGGTATTGCAGGACCAGCTGAACGAGGTAAATAAAAGGCTCGAGGAACTCAAGAAATAGGAGGTTCACAATGGGATATCGCCACAGGTATATGTATTACGCAACGGGGCTTCCGGGATGGATGAGGTTTGGGTATAGCCCTGGATGGCTCGAAGTGAGCCCAACTGGTATGGGGCCGGCGGCCAGTTATCTGATGACCGGGCAGTGGCCGACTCCCCAGATGGCTGCCGCCTGGCAGGGGAGACAATTTCCGATGGCCCCTGGGGGTGCCCCAATGGGCCAATATCCAATGGGAGCAGGGCCCACACCTCCGGGCACGATGGGTTATCCGATGGACCCGGATCAGGAGCTCCAGTTCCTGAAGGATCAGGCCCAGATGCTGGCGCGGCAACTGGAGCAGATCAGCAGCAGGATCGAGGAGATCGAAAAAACCGAAAAGAAGGAGAAGAAGGCCCAGAAATAACGATCCTGAATGGGAATATTTTATCAGGAAGGAGGGAATAGTCATGCCAGGATTCGACGGAACGGGACCAATGGGAATGGGGCCGATGACTGGTGGAGGAAGGGGATTTTGCGCCATGCCCATGGGGCCATACGGCCCTTACGGCTACGGTATGGGCTCCTTTCCGTACTCATCACCATTTAGCCCTTATTACGGCGGCGCTTACGCTCCCCCTCTCTATGGACGTTCATTTTATGGGCCCATCTTCGGGGTCGGACGTGGGGGTATACCATACGGGGGAGGTCGCGGACGCGCTTTCGGAGGCGGACGGGGCCGGGGTTTCGGCTTCAGGAGATGGTGGTGGTAAATTCCATCGGGAATTGAGGAGGCTGTCCATCCCTCCCTTTCCCGATTGGAATCCATGCAAAATAAATCAAGAGGGGGTGATCCGCATGCCAAGGGGAGATGGAACTGGTCCTCCGTGGGGAAGTGGTCCTGGTACAGGGAGAGGCGTTGGAAGGGGAGCAGCCAGAGGGGCGGGTAGAATGGGAGGAACGAGACCCGGCGCAGGACCTGCGGGAGAATGCTTATGTCCCAGCTGTGGAACTACTGTTGCTCATCAAGCGGGATTTCCCTGCAACCAGCGGAACTGTCCTAAGTGCGGTACATTAATGGTTAGAAGGTAGACTAAATACTTGAAGCTTCTTTCATAATGGTATAGCGTGAAAGATTGTTTAATCCCATGCGTAAGGATTTCGACCAAGTTGCCAACGACATACAGAGGGCGATTCTGGATGATGCCAGAAGGATCTACTCGGAAAAGGTAATCGACCATTTTCTCCACCCCAGAAATGCGGGAGGCATAAAAGACGCCGATGGTTTCGGAAAGGTCAAAGGGCCATGCGGGGATACCATGTACATCTATCTCAGGATAAATGGAACGAGGATTGCCGACGCCACATTCATGACGGACGGGTGCGGAACGACCATCGCCTGCGGAAGCGTGGTGACGGATATGGTCACGGGGAAGGAGATCAAAGAAGCATCCAAGATCAGATATACTCGTGTATTGGAGGTACTTGGCGGGTTGCCCGATGCGGACATTCACTGCTCTGTATTAGCTGCTGATACGGTCCGTGCGGCCATTAAGAACTATCTGTTGGGACAAAGATCGAAGGGGAAGGATGGGAGAAAGCCCCAAAAGAGAGGATGAGTTGATTAAGGAAGGATGGACGAGGCGTTTCGTCGCTAATGAGCCTCGCTTGAGTGAAATGGTGGAGCTTTACCGATCAATGGGCCATGAGGTTTATCTGGGGCCAATTCCACTTGTGGATTGCGATTCGGCGGATGAAGAATCGGGGGAATGCAGGGCATGTTTTAAGGGCTTCGAGGATCAATACAAGATCATCTATACTCGCCAAAAGAGGGGCGAGTCAGAAGAGGATGATCTCTGGTAGGGGTGGATTCGTAAACCGAGCTCCATCTGACTGGAGTGATTTATGATTATCTCCATTGCCAGCGGAAAGGGAGGAACGGGGAAAACGACGGTGGCCACGAACTTGGCCCTTTCGCTGGGAAACGTGCAACTGCTGGATTGCGACGTGGAGGAGCCCGATGTCCACATTTTCTTGAGCCCGAGAATTGAAGGGGAAATTCCCGCGGTTATCCCCGTGCCCCGGGTAGACAAGGGAAAATGTACCTATTGCGGCAAATGCGGCGAGGCTTGCGAATTCCACG
>SMTZ1_10032099_pt1 | contig 10300 bp, 7 predicted proteins | sample DeeMarSWOR136_30_FD_25667 | JGI IMG/M metagenome (IMG submission 25667) | reverse complement strand
TGCAATCTCTATAATAAGGAGGGGCTGCCGGCTTCTCCGTTCCGAACGGATGATTGGCCCGGTATTACCGTTGACGATAAATAAGGCTCAACAAATTGCTTTTTCCCAACCGGCACGGTGCCTAAAGTTAAAAAAGTGCCTAAAATAGGGATATCAGCAAATCAGGAAATCAGGATGCAGGATACCAGGGAATCCGGATACCAGGGAAAAAACAAATTAACCTGATATCCTGGTAACCTGATATTCACTACCTGATGTCCTGTTAACCTGATAACCACGCTCACTTTAGCTCACTTAATATTGTTGTTTTTTTGCTTTTCAGAGTGCGACAATGAACGAATTGTTGGCGAACATCTCAGCACAAAGCGAAGAAATAAATATTATCCTGCTGATTGGGATCGCCATTTTCGGCGGCACAGTGGGAGCGAGGGTATTCCACCTACTTAATATCCCTCGCATCGTGGGTTATGTTGCGATAGGGATATTGTTAGGGCCTTTGCTGGGCACTATCTCTCCGAAAACAATCCGTGACCTGGAGCCGTTCAATATGTTTGCCCTGGGTATCATTGGTTTTTTGATCGGCGGCGAGCTTAAACGTGATATCTTTGTAAAGTTCGGCAGACAGGTTATGGTAATCTTGCTCTTTGAAGGGCTGGTGGCCTTTATGTTGGTGGGAACACTTAGCTTTGCGATAACCTGGTATTTCTCCGATTGGAAAACGGGATTGGCTGTTGGTGTGGTATTTGGTGCTATTTGTGCTGCAACAGACCCTGCTTCGACAATGAGTGCCCTCGCCTTGATTTTATACGCTGTTTGTATCAGTGTAGCAGGTGTTGTTATAGGGCATCAGGAAACTGGTTTTTTCGGTGCGTTATTGTCATCGTTTTATGAGATATTTGGTTCGCTGCTGATAGGTATTGTAGCAGGAATAGTGCTGAATTGGATTTTAAAACGAACCGATGAGCCGGAAAGAGTATTGATTTTCAGTATAAGTTCAGCTTTGCTGATTATCGGTGTGGCAATAACCCGGGAGCTGGACGTTATTATCTCATCTATGGCTTTGGGAGTAACGCTGACGAATATCGGTTCAAGAAAGGTCCTGTCAAGTTTCAAGCTTGTGCACAGGTTTTCGGCACCGATTTACGTTTTGTTCTTTGTTCTTGTTGGTGCCAGATTAAGAATTGCTAACGGTGGTATGCAAGTGATGGTTCTCGCTGCTGCATATATTATTGGAAGTGTTGTCGGCAAGACTACAGGCGCGTGGTGGGGTGCCGTTCACTCCAAGTCTGTACCAACAATTAGAAAATATCTTGGATTCTGTTTGTATCAGCAGGGCACAATTGCTATAGCACTGCTGCTTATGGCGAGCAGCCGATTTGAAGGTCAACTTAAAGATACAATGTTGTCTGTAATAATAGCCGGTGTATTTGTGCTTCAGCTTGTTGGCCCCGTATTCGTAAAGATAGGATGCAAAAAGGCTGGCGAAGCGGGGCTTAATATTACCGAAGAAGATCTTATAAGAAATCGTACCGTGGCCGACATTATGGACATAAAGGTCCCGCCCATTGCATCGGGGCTGGCGTTGAGCGAAGTAATAAAAATAGTAAGCAGTACGGACAGCTTTTACTATCCTGTTGTCGATAATGACAAAAAGCTGATAGGTGCTGTCACATTGGATGGTATTAGAAATACTTTTGCAACTCAGGAATTAAATAGCTGGCTGATAGCTATGGATATCGCAGAACCAATCATCGCAGAAACAAATCCTGATATGGCTTTGTCAGAGGCCTTTAACAGAACAAGTCAACTTGGCATAGAGTATATGCCTGTCATTGATCCAAAGCAGGACAATAAATTTGTTGGGGTTTTAGATGCTAATGCTGCCCATCGAAAACTGAGCGCCGAAGTGTTAGCCAAACAACATGAAGCTGACAGTATGTATGGTCTGAAAATCATCCAGCATCAAAAACACTTGCGAAGCTAAAACAAGTGAATATACTGTTCATCCTTGTTATTAACGTTAGAAGACCTTAATCAGCCTATAAGAACAGGAAATCTAAAATGAAACTTATTGATGTTTTACGAAAAGAATGTGTTGTTGCTGGTGCTCAGCTTAGCGATAAGGCTGAGGCTTTGGGTGAAATTGTTCAGGTGGCAAAAAAAAGTCCTATCCTGAAAGACGTAAGTGAGCAGGAGATTCTGGTTGGACTCGAAGAGCGTGAAAAGCTCGGCTCAACCGGATTCGGCAAGGGTATAGCAATTCCTCATTGCCGCCTCAAATCTGTTACTGATTTTGTAGTGGGCCTTATTACGATACCATCAGGAGTGGATTTCGAGGCTTTAGATGCAGAGAAAGTTAATCTTATAATTTTCATCATAGCTCCTGAAGCTGAATCCAATAAGCATCTCAAGTTGCTTTCTGCAATCTCACAGACACTCTTAATTCCCGGAGTTGTAGAAGAAATACTGGCCGAAAGAATTCCTGAAGCTGTGTGCGAGAGCTTCCTGCGTCATACACACGCCGAGATAGACACGAAGAAGCAAACGACCAAGTGCTTTTTCAATGTTTTTGTACAGGATGAGAATGTTTTTCGGGACATCCTCGAAAAGTTGACGGGCATAGAAACGAGTTCACTAGTTGTCGCCAATACGGAAAACGTGGGGGCATATCTGGCAAGAGTACCCCTTTTTGCTGATTTCTGGCGTGACAAACCCCGCAGCTTCAGCAAGGTAATCGTTGCTGTTGTGGATAAAGGGCTTGCCAACGAAACCATCCGTCGCATAGAGAGCGTTACCGGCAACCTGAACGAATGCACGGGTGTGATGGTAACCGTCCAAGATATTCCTTACGCTGCCGGTTCACTTTAAAGCGAAGCCATAGTTAACAGGATAGAGGTAGGACTTCAGATTAAGAGTATTTACAGATGAGTTTGGATATTTCGTTTTTGGATATTTCTGCTTTAACTCTTTTGGGGATTGCCACAGTTGTAGGCTTTTATATGGGTCATACGGCCCGGCTGGTTAGGTTGCCCTCTCTTATTGGTTATATGATTCTGGGTGTCATTCTTGGTCCATCAGTGCTGCATCTTCTGAGTGAACCTACGATGGAGCACCTATCTTTCATTACAGAAATCGCCCTTGGTTTTGTTGCTTTCAGTATCGGTGCGGAACTTAGCTTATCTTCCCTGAAACGTCTGGGCCCGGGGATTATCTCTATCATTTTTGCAGAATCTTTTGCGGCCTTTTTTTTGGTTACAGGCGCAGTATATGTTTTGAGCCGTGATTTGCCGTTAGCCCTTATTTTTGGAGCAATGGCTCCTGCCAGTGCTCCTGCAGGTACCGTTGCCGTGATTCAGGAGTACAAGGCAAGGGGAAGTTTGACAAAAGCCCTCTATGCAGTGGTCGGATTTGATGATGGTTTAGCTATTATCATTTTCGGATTCGCAGCCGCCTTTGCCAAAAACCTCTTAATTGGAGAAGCCGCTGGCCATAACGGTAGTATTCTTTCGGCAATGTGGCCCCCCTTGAAGGAAATTGGTTTTAGTATTGTGGTAGGTGGAATAGTTGGCTTTGCGTTCTGTCAGATGGTTCGCAAGTTGCAAAGCTCCAAAGATATTCTAATTATTATTTTTGGTGCCGTTCTTCTTGCTGCAGGCCTGTCGATACGCTGGCATTTGTCTTTAATTATGACCAACATGGTAGTTGGTTTTGTATTGGTTAATACCAGACGCCAAGCATTGGTCCATCGTGTCATGGCCCCGATGCTGGAAATTATGCCGCTGATCTTCATATTGTTTTTCTGTCTTGCCGGTGCACATCTGGAACTGTCAACCCTGCCGGCTTTGGGTACCCTTGGCGTAGTTTACATAATTAGCCGTTCAGCAGGACTTATTGGAGGTGCCCGTATTGGAGCTATGCTTGGTAATGTTGATGATAAAATTAAAAAGTACATAGGCCTGGGTATTCTTTCCCAGGCAGGCGTAGCTATTGGTCTTTCGCTTATTGTCAAACATGAGTTTACCCAGTTGGATGCTCAGTATAACCTGCCGCATGCTCTGACAATCGGAGCTACCGTACTTACAATGATTACGGCAACCTGCATTTTCTTTGAGATTATTGGTCCGATTCTTACAAAGGTTGCTTTAACAAAGGCTGGCGAAATACCCAACGAGAAATCGATGTGATCGGCGTTGTAAGAGCAGCAAAAAGGCGACACTATGTCAGGTTTTGAGGCAACCTTGTACGTGTGAGGAAAGGGAAGTTATGAAGAAGTGTCCCTTTTGCGCAGAAGAGATACAGGATGAAGCCGTTAAGTGCCGTTTTTGCGGCGAGTTCCTCAGTAAACCCGATAAGTCAAAGAGGGAATGGTATTTTTCCACGCATATCGTTGTGATTGCTTTATTATGCTTGGGCCCACTTGCTCTGCCGGTTGTATGGCTCAACTACCGTTATAAAACAATTACGCAGATTGTGGTAACGCTTATTGTCGTTGCGATCAGTGTTTGCTGCTATTTTGTTATGAAAGAGCTATATCTTCGATTAGCAGAACAGGTGAAGGCATTGGGGCTGCAATAACAGACAGGTTTTCTGTCTGCGGTTAAGCAATATATGCAGTTGTCCAGGATAATTGGGACAACAATAATTCGCTTGATTTATTGACAAGTGCGAGCCGAGGTGCTAATAATAGGGGTGTCGAGTATGCTGCAAGCCTAATACTAATAACGAAAAGGAGAACAGTTATGGATGAAATTTATTTGTATTTGTCGATGACCCCGGAAGCCCTTATAGCGTCAATGCTGCCCCCGATGGCGTTCGGTATCTATCTGGCAGTAGGCACGAAGAAGAGGTCCCGCGGGCAGGCCATGTACTTCCACCTCAAGGATGATTTTCAGACGGATTACTTCGACTTATCAGACATTTCCAACCGTTGTGTACAACACGCAGATGGCCAGCCTAAGCACTCCGTCTATATAAGCATCTATCGCGTTTTAGAACATGTTCCTCTTGAGACCGTCAGTGACCTCTATCTTGCAACAAGAGACGGACGGGTACTCAAGCTTCAACAAGAGCAAATATCTTCGCACTTTGGGGGAAAATTCCATCTTTACAAGGAAATCTGCCCGGTTCACCCGCTGATTGCAAGTTCGCTGAATCCGATGGAATTCTGCCGACTTATCACTGATCCATCCAGACACTTTTATGTGCCGAGGATATGCTTTGTTGATATGAATCTGGGCGAGCTGGCCGAAGACCCGCGAAAGGGCTGCTCGGATAACCTACCATATCACCATGTGGACCACATCCGCGACTGTTTACTGCAGTTGGAAAATCAAGAAAAACGCATCAAGACAGTTGACCGAATAGAGCCGTTGGAGTATAGCTACCGTTGCGTAAAAAGCGGCTTTCAAAGCGGCTTTCTCCTCGGCGACCAGCAGGGCCTACTATACTTTCCATTTCCATCGCTGAGTGAGCTGGAGAGCACTTACCATAAATGGTGGCGTTCGGCTGACGTTTAAGTGCCACAGGTTTATCTCTCTTTGCTGGAAGTGGCTTTACATAGAGTATCAGTCGGTTGTAGTTTCAAGTGAAGACGATGGATTTGTTGGTGTTTTAAATTGTCGTGCGGTTCACAGGTCGCTGAGCGCCGAGGTATTATCGCGGCAGCAAAGGGCAGATAATATACATAGTGCCCGGCTTGCTTAGTTTTGATTATTTTCGGGGATGGAGCTTCTATGATTTATTCAGTTGTGATTGCGAGTGGTGATAGTTCCGGCCAATTCAATTTGAACGTGGTTTTGCTGTTCGGCCTGATTGTGTTGGGCGGCGCGTTCGGCGCTCGTCTTTTTCAAAGGTTTCACATCCCGCAGGTCGTGGGTTGTATCGTAGTCGGGATACTTCTGGGTGAAGTGCTTGGCGTGATAACTCCACAGACTATCGACAAGCTCGAACCTTTCACGATGTTTGCCTTGGGTATCATTGGCTTTATGATTGGGGCGGAGCTGCGAGGCGAGGTATTCAGGAAGTACGGCAGACAGTTTTTCATCATACTTTTTTCACAGGGGATGGGTGCCTTTGTATTAGCAACTATTGGCGGGGCGGTCGTAGCATGGTTTATAACCGGCAGCGTGCCCGAATCGGCTGCGGTGGGACTGGTGCTCGGCGCCATTGCCTCTGCCACTGCACCGGCGGCGACGGTAAACGTATTGTGGGAGTATAAGACCAAAGGAGCTTTGACAACCACCGTGCTGGCTATAGTGGCGCTTGATGATGCACTGGCGCTGCTGCTTTACCGCGGTGCGGCAACAGGAGCAAAGGCACTGATTGGCACAGGCGGGGGTTCCGTCCTGGGCACTACGTTGATATTGTTGGGTGAAATCGCAGGTGCGATAGCTTTGGGGTTTCTGGCGGGTGTACTGTTGTACTTTCTCTTGAAGTTTGTCAAGGCCGACGATAAAGTCCTGGACTTTGCATTAGCATCTCTTTTGCTCGTTGTGGGTGTCTCAATCATACCTGGAATCGACCCGATTTTGCCCGCGATGACATTAGGTATCACGGTAGCCAATCTGATGCCTCGCCAGAGCAAGGCCACTTTTGAGCTTGTCGAGAAGTTTGCACCTCCGATCTACATATCGTTTTTTGTGCTTGCCGGTGCCCATATGGAGTTCGGCAAGATAACCTCATGGATGGTAGTTATGATATTAGTGTATGTTCTCTGCCGGGCGGCGGGGAAAATGGCGGGTGCCTGGTTCGGCGGTAAATGGTCCAAAGCCCCGGCGGTTGTTCGCAAGTACTTGGGGATTTGTCTGCTTCCTCAGGCCGGTGTGGCTATTGGCCTTGCTATCCTTGCCAGCCAGCAATTCGGTCGGGAGCTTGGTCATACCATTATTATTGTGGTTATGACGGGCACATTTCTGATGGAAATCTTCGGCCCGATGCTGGTCAAGGCTGGCGTCAAGCGGGCCGGTGAGGTGGGGCTTAACGTTACCGAAGATGACCTTATACGGAGTTACAGTGTCGCCGACGTGATGGACACAGAGGTTCCGGTCATCTCTGCGGGTATGTCACTAAGTGAAGTTATCAAAGTGGTCAGCAACACCAATAATTTCTATTACTCAGTTGTTGACGATGACAACAAGCTAATGGGTGCGGTAACGCTTGATGGAATCAGGAATACTTTTGCCACCCAGGAATTGAATGACTGGCTGGTGGCGCTTGATATTATGGAGCCGATTATAGGCAAGGTGACGCCGGATATGGCACTGTCAGATGCGTTGGAGGAGATAAGAAAGCTCAACGTCGAACATGTGCCGGTTGTAGCTTCAAGCCAGGATGACAGTTTTGCAGGGATTTTGGGTGACCGTGCGGTTCGCCGGTCGCTCAGTGCAGAGGTCTTGTCACGGCAGCAAAGAGCTGATAGTATAGCAAGCGTTTAGTGTGTGCAGTTTGGTTCGATTCCGATAGATGTAATGAACATGACTCATACGTTAGTCAATGCGAGCGCTGAGGTTATTCCGCCCTGGTTGGATTTGAATTTGGCCTTGTTATTCGGGCTGGTTGTTTTTGGCGGTGCGTTTGGTGCTCGTCTGTTTCAAAAATTCCACATTCCACAGGTTGTCGGCGCCGTTGTTGTGGGGATACTTCTCGGCCAGGACGTTCTTAATTTGGTTACGCCCGAAAGAATTGAGGCCCTGGAGCCCTTTACAATGTTTGCTTTGGGCATCATCGGTTTTATGATTGGAGCCGAGCTTCGGGCTGAGGTATTTAAGAAGTACGGCAGACAGTTTTTCGTTATTCTTTTTTCACAGGGGCTGGGGGCTTTTTTACTCGTGGCCTTTGGTACTTCTTTTATGGCCTGGCTTATATCAGGCAGAATATACACCTCGATTGCAATGGGGCTTGTGCTGGGTGCCATAGCCTCAGCCACGGCGCCGGCATCTACGGTAAACGTTTTGTGGGAGTATAAGACCAGAGGGCCTCTTACCGCAGCAATACTCGCTATCGTTGCGCTCGATGATGCCTTGGCATTGTTGCTTTATCGCGGGGCGGCTACCGGAGCCAAGGCACTCCTTGGTGCAGCAGACGGCTCTGTTCTCGGTACTACCCTTATTTTGTTGGCCGAAATCGTAGGTACAGTGCTGTTAGGTTTTTTAGCGGGTGTAACGTTATATCTTCTGCTAAAATTCGTCAGAGCCGATGATAAAATCCTGGAATTTTCGATAGCCTCTCTTTTGCTTATAGTCGGCGTCTCGATGATAGCGGGAATCGACCCAATTCTGCCAGCTATGGTGCTGGGTATAACTATGGCGAATTTGGCGCCTCGGCAGAGCGAGCATGTCTTTGAGCTTATCCGCAAATTTTCGCCGCCCGTTTATATTTCATTTTTTGTGCTTGCCGGTGCGCATATTGAACTCGGCAGGCTGGCTTCTTCGACAGCAGCTATAACGGCAGTATATATTACATTGCGGGTCGGTGGCAAGATGGCAGGGGCCTGGTTTGGCGCCAAACAATCGAGGGCACCGGCAGTAGTTCGCAAATACTTGGGGATTTGCCTGCTTCCACAGGCCGGTGTGGCCATCGGCCTTGCAATTCTTTCCGGCCAGTTGTTTAGTACGGAATTCGGCAAGACCGTTATTGTAGTCGTTATGACTGAGACGTTTATCATAGAGCTGCTTGGGCCGATACTGGTCAAGGTGGGTGTCAAAAAAGCGGGCGAAGTAGGGATGAATGTCACCGAGGAGGACCTTATAAAGACGTACACAGTTGCCGATGTTATGGATAAAAGCCCGACAAGCATAAAGGAGGATTTGCCTCTGCAGCAGATTCTTGAGGTATTCAGCACTTCTGAGAGTGTGTATTATCCTGTTATTGATGCTCAATCGCGCATAACAGGGGTAATTACAATCCCCGATATTAAAGAGATGTTTGCGAATCAGGATGTGGCCGGGTGGCTGCTGGCCTGCGATGTTGCCGAGCCTGTCCGGGACAAGATGACGCCTGATAAGCCGCTTGAAGAGGTAATAGAGCATATGAGGCGATATCATTTGGAAAATGCACCCGTAGTGGCCGGCAAGGACAGTGATGAGCTCGTCGGTGTCTTGGATTATTCTAAGGCGCTGCGTAAAATAAGTACCGAAGTCTTGCATAGACGCGAAATGTCAGATGGCCTGGCCGTGGCGACAGGTTAATGTGATGGTGAGTTGGGAGTGGAATAAGTGAAGTAAAGTTAGAAGTACCAAAAGTGCCTGAAATAGGGATATCGGTGTATCAGGAAATCAGGAAGCAAGTTATCAGTATATCAGGGTATCAGGAAAAGACAAATTTATACCGTGCATTTATCCTGATAACCTGGTACTCTGATAACCACTGCCTGGTAACCTGATGGCCTGATAGCCTGAATAATTAGCTCACTTTAGGTACTTTCCTGATAGCTAATTAACCTCTCACCCATTAACAATTACCAAAATATGCAGTTTTCGTTTCCGAAAGAGAAAAGACTTGTCAGTAACAGGCAATTCGAAGCTGTTTTGGCTCATGGTCGGCGTCTGAGCACTCGTCTCGGCGCAGGCCCGAGCCGCAGCCGGGATGAACTGCTTACTCTCTACATGGCAGAAAACAATTGTGGCTATCCGCGATTGGGTGTTTCGGTCAGCAAATCCAGCGGAAACGCGGTCTTGCGTAATCGGTTGAAACGGCTGTTGCGGGAAGCCTTTCGGCAAAGCCAGGACCGGATTCCAGCCGGCTTCGATTATTTGATTATGATTTCGCCACAGTGGCAGAAAAGGGCAGGAAACGCAAAAACTGTAAGGTTACCGACTTTTGAGCAGGTAAAGGACTCTTTTTTAGCCCTGGTTCAGGAGCTAAAAGTGAGCTAAAGTGACAGCTTTGCTGTCATTCTGAACGCAGCGCAGCGAAGTGAAGAATCTCTTTTTCGTTGACCAGATCCCTTCGGGAAGCTCAGGGCAGGCTCTTCGGCTTCGCCTCAGGATGACACTTACGTGTCACTTTAGGCACTTTATTTACAGATTAAGGTGATTTATGAGTCCGAAAGAGCGAATTTATGCGATTTTAAAGGGCGATTCTTACGACCGTACCGCTGTTACCCCTATCTTTATGGCCTGGTCGGCTAATTTCATCGGGCGTACTTACAGTGATTATTATCTCGATGGTGATGTTCTGGTCCGGGCACAGCTTGCGGTTGTCAGGGCGTTTAATCTCGACCAGATAAGCGCGATAAGCGACCCCTGGCGGGAGGCATCTGCATACGGGATGGAATTTGAATATCCCGCCAATGGTGTCGGAA
>SMTZ1_10020846_pt1 | contig 10300 bp, 11 predicted proteins | sample DeeMarSWOR136_30_FD_25667 | JGI IMG/M metagenome (IMG submission 25667) | reverse complement strand
CTCCTCGAAATCCACTGCGTTAAACAAATTCTTAAAGTTCGATGCGGAAATAGTTACCATTTCAGGTCACGCCTTTATGCCGTACGCCATGTAGATGCATTTTACGTCTGTGCCTGCGCCTGTGATAGTGCACACATTGGTTCCTGCGACGTGGGTGTTCGTCATTTCCGTGCCGTCGCTCATCTTCCAGAAAACAGCGTTGTATGGGTTGCTTGTGGCAGCGAGGCTGTCTATTGCCACTGTATCGTTTAGAGTTACGGTTACTTCACCCCACTCCGCTGCCTCGTAGATGCCACGCTTCAGCTTCCAAACTGTTCTCGAACGAGCAACCATCCTAGTTTATCCCCTCAATTATCTTTAGGAACCGTTCAACCACAGGCTTCTCGTCATGTAACGCTTTACAGAATTTGTGAGTTGCCTCCCCAAACGTCACGCGCAACTCTGGATTCGTAGCGAGATGGTACATTTTTTCTAAGAGATCCGCGTCGTTTCTCCACTGGATAATCGGTGACTTCAACCCCTCATGTTCGTTATACCAGTCAATGCATGCCGGAGCTATCCGACTAATCACTGGCAACTTAAAAATTGCTGCTTCCACGGTGATTGCACCGTACGCCTCTGGAAACGGCGGGTCTTGATCAAACAGTAGGTTAGAGGCTGCTATCGCCCGCAGACAGTTTGCCCATGGTTGTCCTCTGACGCTACTGAACGTTAGGTTTGGAACAAGCTGCATGCAGTGGGTCATCGCCCTGTAGAAGGTTGCGCTGCCTTTGTTTGCTTCGCTGGTTGGTGCATGCATAAACACTACGCGTTGATGGGGAACGGTAAATTGGTTGACTGCTTTTTGGTCTTGCTCGCACATTCCGTATAGTTGTTTGATCTCGGTGAAGCTGCGGGTCCAAGGTAGAAACTTCACCCAGTCTGGACACGGTGTCATGTCATCGTCTTCTCCGGGCAGCATCATCCCCGGCGTGGCAACCGCCACATCATAGTTCCACCTGATTTTATCTTCTATCTGCTCCAGCAACTCTTTTCGGCTGTACCGCCACTCGCTGCCACAGTAGTACATCACCTTTTTCTTATCCTTCAATTTTTTGCGGCTTAAGCGGAAGCCTTTAAGTAAAGGCATGAACGCGCTTAAGAACACAATTACGTCGGCTTGATAGATGATTTTGCGCACGGTGGTTTTACTGTATTTAGTCATGTCCATTGTCTGGGGATAGTTGATGTAGCTTCGCTGCGCTGTTAAATCCACCGCATAGTGATCCGTCACCTTGTTTATGGCGTGAGCTAAGTTCCAAGCTGTTCCACCCGTATCTCGGACTCCTGTAACTACTATCTTCACGTTTTTTCACCTCGTTTTTTCCCTTTTATGAAAACTGTGTTTCCACTGGAAACCGCGAATCCGCGTGTGCTGATGCCCATGAAAGGCTCAACATATTTATTCTCTATCTCAAAACCGTTGCGAATAAGCGCGTCTTCTAACATGGGTTCGGTGAACCTGTTGGGGTGCGCCACATAATGCTTACTTGCTTTGTAAACGCATGTTAACCAGATATTCACAGTGCCATTTGCCTTCAAGACGCGTCGGCACTCCCTCAACGTTGCATCCACATCTTCAACGTGGTCGAGCGTGGTGGCGAACACTATAGAATCAAAAACTTCATCCCGAAAATTGAGGTATTCACATACTCCTCTTGTGTACTCGTTCAGCCAATCCTGCTTCGGACCCTGCAGAGTCAGCGGGTCCAATCCAATTACTGAGCCTTTGTTGAGGTAGCTGTAGCCAACGTCTCTGTAGCTTTTGCCGCTGATCAATCCGTTGCCACATCCAACGTCTAAGCATCGTCCTTGCCTGCCGATGAACCGCTGGAATTTCTTGCCCAAATAAATTATGTTTCGGATGTAGTGGATGGGCAGCCGTTGGTTCACCCAACTCGCGTATTCACGTTGCGCCCGATTCCACACTCGCCTTTGATCGTCCGCAGTACCAGCAACGTTCATGATTTTTTCCACTGTTTCTTGTTCCACAATGCGGGCAATGCCACAGCATCAAAATTTTGGCTCCACCCACATACCGTATCATCGCCGACGTGATTTTGGCACCTTCCACGTAAGCGTTGCGCATGCGGTCTCCATCATCAAACTTCATTTTTGTTTTCCTCGTTGCAGAACCAGCATCGCGCCCGCCTGAAACTGTTCTTCGCGTTGCATTTACGGCAACGCCACAACCGCAATCTTTTGTCAGCATAGCCTTCAAACCCATCGCTGACGGGCACAAGGACGCCTTTACCCATTCGTGTAGAGTTCCCCCAACATCTTCTTAGGCATGTAAGTTGCTGCCCATTGGTCGCAGTTCTGACATGAAGGCACTTGCCTTCGATTACCATGGCTGTGTTTATACCTTACATCTTCGTAGGCTTCGCCACGCCATACCTTTTCAATGGATTCAAAGTTTAGATTGCCAAGCGGTGAAGGATTGTTCCAATCGTGGCAACACAGACCCACCTTTCCATCCCAATACACCACCATTTCGTTGAAGGGTTTGATGCATGGTTGGCCCAGATCATGGATGTTTAACAAAGTGTCGCCGTATCCAGTGTGGCTGTGCTCCGCGTAAATGCGCACTTGATCCGCATGGTTGAGCCACCTTTTAACAAAACGTTTCTTCTGTTTGGGTGGGATCAGCGAGTCTATGATGCTGATTTGGGTTTCAACGCCGTTGCCCAACGCATCATACAGAAACGTTAAGATTCCGTTTTTGGTTTGGGTGGGATAAACGAAATTATGCAGAGAAATTGACACGAAAGTGCAAAACTTCAACATAGCGCTTCTGTTTTGCTGTGATAGTTTATCGCCGTTCGTTGCAAGCTGCACCTCTCTGAACCTTCGCATCTCTAGCAACGCGTCCTCGAAGCGCGGGTAAAGGGTTGGTTCACCCCTAAAGAATGGGACAATAGCTGTGTTGTCAGGTAGTTGATCCAAAACTTTGGTTAGTAACTCCCAGTTCATATCGCCCAAGGGATAGTCGGTTTTGAGGCGTGGACAACCTTTGCACGCTCGGTTACAGCGGTTCGTTAGCTCAACGGCAACTCGCTTCGGCAACAATAGGAAGTTCCCAACGTTGAAGTTTAAGCCATTCCCGCGTCACCCACAAATTCCAGAACCGCTGAATATCCTCTACGCACCGCGGCGACTCACTTGGAAAATATGTTTGCAGTTCTTTCCGCCAGATTGCCCAGTAGTCCTTGCGTCCATTCAATTTGCGCCTGTCTACAACAAAGTCTGGCAGAATCCCTTGATAGGCTTTGCGGAGGTGCTTCTTCTCTTGATCGTGGTCGTAGTAGGGGTAGGTGACGGTAAACCTGAGATTTCTAGGATGTAGAGGCGCGTGCAAGTTGATTTTGAAGTGGCTGTAAATCTGATTATACGTTGGCATCACATATATGAATAGGTGCGCCCACTGCTCTGCATAGCTTGTCTGAGGTTTATACCAGTAGCCGCCGAAATGTTCATCTCCACCCTCGCCGATGTAACAGTTTTCTCTACCATCCTTCGCAGCCTGTTCAGCCGCCCAATAAGGCCACAAGTTGTAGCGAGGACGATCCATTAGCTTTAGGATTTCGGAGTAGCGGTCTAATAGGTTTTCGATCAGAATTTCTTTGTGGTTGGTGCCGTAGTGCTCCGCAACTTGCTGGGCGTACGCGAACTCGGTTTCTTGATCTGTGAAACCCACAGTATAAGTGTAGAGGGGTTCGCTGCATTTCTCTGCTAAATGATGTAGGACGATGGTGGAGTCCACGCCGCCGCTGATGTTCACGCATGGCTTAGGCGTTGGTTTAACGCAGCTTCTGATGGTGTCCACGAGGCTGTTCAAGTTTTGCGCCTTCTCTTCTGCACCGACGCGGATTTAACTGCGGTGGTTAAAGATTTTGTTTCTTGCGTTGGCGTTTCCTCTGCTTCTTTGAGAGTTTTGATTTCTTCTGCTTGTTTCTCAACGGTTTCTTGTAGAGTTGCGATTTTCTTTTCATATTCACTCACATCAACTGGTTCATAAGAGCTTACGCGGACATCTCGACCCACCAGCTTCAACGTCACAGTCACACCATCCTCCGTTTCTACGCCTTTGAATATTCCGAGGTCGCTGTCGCTCATCCGGTTGACACTGTAACGGCGCATCGCATCCTTCAGAACATACGCGGTTTCAGCTTCATTCATGTATGGTTTTCACCTCTTTCACAATTTTTTTGCCACAATGAGGACATGTCAAATGGATAAAAGTACTGTATTTTCCCATTTTCTTCGCTTTATCCAGGGATGTTGAATTGTTGGCTGGGCTTGCGGAATTCGGGTTCAAGCCATCCCTCCAAACTCATCATATGCATATAACCGAAATGCGGCATCAACCTTCCCTTCCCCCTAAAGATTTTGAGGTGAACCAACACCATCTCATCCGTCCACTTCACTGGGTAGCATGTTTCAATCATCCGTTTCTCCTCATCCTGCAAGATCCAGTGTTTCTTAGTGTAATGCATTCCATCAAGCTTTAAGAAGATGCGGGGGTGCCAGTAGGGAACCATCGCGCTTGCATCTAACCCTGGATTATAGAGAGGCGTAGTTCCGGCAATGCAACCGCTGCTTTGAATCTCGTTTAAGCCGTAGCCTGCGTCGCCGTAGAACATTTCGTCAGCGTCTAATACGATGAACCAGTCGCCCTGCGGCACCGCATCCAACAACGCAGTTCTTTTGATGCATTGGTTGGGCCACGGCTTACCGTTTGGGCAGTCAATCATTTTGATGGGCGGCAAATTGTTTTTCATAGCATCTAATATTTGGAGGCTGCCGTCGGTGCTCCATGGCTTCGCTTCTTTAAAGTGCTGCTTGTACTCTTCGTAGTACAGTCGGTAAGCTCCATCCGCCACAATAATGGTGTCTACAACATCTTTGATGCTGTGCAACGCCATCAGTAACGTGCTGTAATCATTATACAAGTTGATTAACGCATGTGTCTGCATGTTTTTTCACATTTAGGGTAGGGTAAAATACTAAAAAAGGGGGGTTAAGAAAGAGAGATTTTGTTATGTCTAAGTTACACCTGACCAGATGGGAACAACCTCGCTTAGATCGATTGCGGCCACTCCAAACGTGTGGGTTGCCGCGATCCTCAAGGTTCTTGAAGCAATGATCTTATCGGTTTCAATGAGAATATCCCTTTTCGGAGCGAGGGCTAATGCTCGTTTGGGTCGCATCAGAAAGTTCACTTGATAGGTGGTGCCTCCTCCGCCGATGCCGCTTGCCATGTTGCTACGCATTATCCCGCCGCTAACCACTATTCTGACTCCTAGATATTCTTCGATGAGGCCCTTCTGCCAGATGTCTGGTCGGGCATAGGCCACAGCAGTGTTAGTTGTCGCGCTCAGTTTCTTGAGTAATGTGACGTAGGCGGCTGGATTCAGCACTAGCAGTAATTCGCCGGGGTGAACGTCTTTGCCTTTCAATACGAGTTTGCCGATTGCATCTGCGATCCACTCGATCTTGAATGTGCTTCCAACTAAGTTGTAGTCTCCAACGTTGATCCATGTGTTTCCGCTGGCTCCTGCTGCTGGGTGTGGGCTGAAGTCGTCGGTCGTTCCTGCTTCGCATAGGTTCATGACGGCCCAGTCTTCGGCTCTGACGGCTGCGTGCGCCATAACCCTGTTCAACTCGTCGAGTAGGTTAGAGTCTATTTTTTCGATGTCGCCGTAGTAGCAGTCGTAGTATGCTCCTGCCTCATTCAAGGTGGTTTGCAAAACATTTACCAAGCCAGTTTTTGCGGGTATCGCGCCTGTCATAGGTACGACGTTGCTGAATTCCACGTCTTTGACGTAGGGAATATTCACATCTTGTCCAGCCTTGCCTTTCACTACGTCGGTGACGAATATGAAGTCTCTCAAGTGCGCGGCTGTTTCGTATTCGGTGTAGCGGGGCACGGCGATGGTCCACTGTTCAGTGACAAGTCGGTGGTTCATTCTGTCGCCTTTCTGAAGCTCCTCCAAAATCGCCTTCTTTTTGTCTTGCGGCATGAAAGTTTCGATGACTCCTCTGCCTCCAGTCTCCCTTGGCTCCTTCTTCTCTTTCATGTACTTCTCAAACGCCTCTTTGACCGAGGGATCTATGTTGGCTTTGATGCGTTTCTCCATGTCGCTGAAATCCACTTCAATAACTTCTCCATTAGGTAGCTCCACTGTTGCTTCTGTCAATTTTTTCACCTCGTTTATTGTGGGCTGTTATGCGGCGCTCTTTGCGCTGTCGGCTGCAAACCCAATTTTAGTCAGCCGCCCAACTTCATCCCGTTGGGAAGGTCATGGATACACCATAAACTTGGTGACTATGCTTTCAGCTTCAAAGTTTTTTTGGCGTTGATGCGGGCCTTGTCCAACTTCTCTTTAAGTAAGTCGCGTTCCTTGGCGATGTCAAGGTAATCCTCGTTGCTTTGCGTGTTTTTGCGACTCAATTGCAGATTCATCGATAACGCGCCATGATATTTCTTTTGCAAATCCTCGTTTGTCACACGTAGATCAGTAACGTAGCCTTCAATTTTCCGTTTTTCTCTATCCAACTCTGCGAAGCGATTGTTTATGTCTCTACGCGCAATCTCCGACTCTTGATAGTCCTTGGTTAAAGCTTCGTTTCTGCGCCGCTCATAATCCAGCCTTTCCCGATAGAACTTGTCGATGTGAACCTTAGAGGCCAATAGACTACGGTATTCTCTATCAAGTTTGCTGTATTTCTCAATCCACACTTTCTCAACGAACTGCGCGTCTTCCCTTGCTTTGGCTAATCCATACTCCGCTTTGATGCGTCGCACTTGCTCAGTTAAATCAGCATCGGGCATACATGCCTCTGCGTCGCTATCCCAATGCTGACCATCTGGACAAACATGAGGTTCCTTCGGAGTCATAGTGGCTGGGGCGGTTGGATGCATGCTAGTGTCGCCTTCGGGCATATCAACGATGGGCGCTTTAGGAATCGCTCTGTGTGTGGTTGGCTCCAATGGGCTGGGAGTGGTTGGTTCATTGGTGCCTGTAGGTTCTGCGTGCATACTCGGCGGCATCGCATCGCCCGCATGTATGATTTCTGGCGGTGCTTTAACTCCTCCAGGTTCACCAGCATACGTTGTTTCCCTTAGACTGCCTGTAGGCGGGCCTTTATGCGCTATTTCGGGTCCGCTTGTTAAGATTTTGCCGTCTCCTGCTGCTGGCCTCCCTAACGATGTTGACGCTAAGTCTGGTTCAATGGACTGTGCAGCTTTTTCGGGTAGCGATGGGCTTGGCACTTGCTCGGGTGTTTGGTCAATGGGAACACATTTTCCCTGTAGGTCACTCCATTTTTGGTCGTCTCTACATTGTCCATGTGCGTCTGGTTTTGGTCCGGCTGACGGTTGTGGAACTTCCACTGTTCCCGCTTCACCTATAGGCGGCATTTTTGCGCCTGCACTGTCTGGCACACATTTTCGTAGGGTTATGTCGTAGTGTTCGCCGTCTGGACAAGTTGGGTCTGGCTGGTTTTGCTCTGTGCCATGTATAGCTTTTTTATGCTCTTTGCATCTTGGATCGTCTGGATGTTCCTCGCAATAGTGACTTCCCGGTTTGATGTCTTGGGCTTGCTCTTTGACTTTGGCTTTGATTCTCAATATTGGCTTTTTCATTTTTATTCTTCCTTTTGTTGAAGTTTGTAATGCTTCAACCATGATAGATTCAAGGGGCATAAGCCGCGTTAACGGTATGCCCGGCAAAGTGTCTTTTGTGAGTAAGCTTAATCCAGTGAATTCCATTCCTTCACATTTGTTTGGGTCGTCGGATTTGAGGGTGCAAACCGCTTCTAAACTGACGTTTACGATTTCGCCGGATTCTATGAGGTCATTTATTGTTTTGTTTTTGTCGCAGATAGGACAATTCAACCGTTTGGGAACACGCAAGATCGCTTCCACTAACCCGTCTTCATATTTGGCTGCTGGAATGTCAACGGTTGGCAACGAATATTTATGATTCAAATTAACTTCTTTATGCGCCAAAGTTCTGCCTGACTCTTGCAGTTCCTCTAAACTGTAAACATTTTCGTTCATGCTTTCAACTGGAAATCCAGCTTCAACCTGCCAATACTTCGCTTGCGTGTCTTCTTTCCACAAACCAAAATCTACATGGCGACGAGTCCAAGCAAACTTTTCTCTTCTGCTATCCGCATACTGCTTAGTTTCATCAAGATTGAGAGCCGTAATCCAAGTGTAATAGCGGGATTCGCCGTCCTTGTAGTTGAGAAATTGCTTGTAAATTTTGTTGAAGTCGGGGTGGCGACGCACAGATTCGCCTTCAACTTGCCGCTTAATCACCGCGCAGTAAGCTTCAGGATCACCTTTATCTTGGTTTTTGGCTACGCAATCCGCAAAATCTTTGTATCCTGCAAAAGGCATTTTATCCACCTACCACCTGCAGATACTTTCTAAGTGTTCGCAACGGCAGTTGAACGCGGGGGGTTGGACGCTCATGGATTGTGGTGCCTGCGCTTGATGGGCTATAACAGACGAGGATGCTTATGCAATCCACGCTCCAACGCAACGTGATGCCTACGCTGGTTGTGAGTATATCATATTTCAAGCGAGTTTTAGCACTGTTAATCTTAGTCACTGTGTTTAGGAATGCGGTTACGTCGATGGCGTGTGTGCTGTTCGCTGCGTTGCCGCTGTAGCTGGTTAAACTTTCATCGTTGCCTGTGCTCACGTTGAATATGTCGCCACTCACCTGATACGTGTTCCATGAGCTGCCATCATACACTTCAACGTAGCTTATACTTGAGCTGTCGTCGCCTTGGATTACCGTGGTGACAGCACGCATTTCTTTGATGCGAATAAACACTTTATCTATGTTGGGGTTGCCTCTCATCTGAAAGTTGTATCCATCATATTCTTGTTCGGCTAGGTCGGTTTCGGTGTACGCGTAAGATCCGTTGAACCGCAAAGCGTTATCTGGGTTTGTCCACCCCGCGACGATGACGGTTGTGGTCTGCGGGTACTTCTCAATGAACGGCATGGCATTCACTCTTCTATGTTTAGTTCCTTCAGAGCCTCATCGAGCAGTCGATTAGCTTTTCTCTGAGCTTCAACGCTGATCCGCGCCTGTTCTTGCGCGGTGTCCACATAGCTTTTTAAGCTGTTCACTTTAGCTTCCAAAGTTTCTATGGTCGTGGATAGTTGTTCGCTGCGTTTCCTATGAGACACAAGCTCTGCTATGACTGTGTTCCACTTCTCTTTTAGCTGCTCGTTGACGCTTTCCATCACTTTGTCGGCGATTGCCGTTGCTATCTGCTCGTTCACCATTTTCCCAATTTGTTCTTGAAGAGACATGATTTTGTCACCTTGAACTTTTTAGTTGGTTAGGGTAGGGTAAACCATTCACTTTGCCATGTCTTTTTTTAGACATATCCTATACTGTTTCGTTCCAACACTCAAAACAAACGTATTTGCCGCTGCCACTACCCGCAAAAGATTTGCCCCTAATCTCTAAACCGCAGATTTCACATTTAGGCCACTCCGTCACTTCACCCGCTTCAACAGCGGCTTTCGCAGCGTAATAATCCGTGCTTTTCAAGCGACGAAATTTACGTTTATCGTGCGGCTGTCCAATCCTCAACTAAACGGTTTCCCCCTTCAAGAAAGGCACCATCTTCTGCGCAATCAACTCTTCCCTTCGCAACAGGTTACTATGGTTAATCCACTCCGCCAACTTAGTTGGGTTGAAAAGCATGTTTAAGCCAGGCATAACGCAGGTGCCGCCGATGCATTCACCCTTGAAGATGGGACGCGGAACCTCGCCTCGGCTCTCCTCAGTTGTTGTCTCAAAAAACCTTAAAACATCACCATATTCAAGGTTATATTCTTCTTTTTTGCGTTCAAACTCTTGGAACAACGCGATCTGCGCTGCGTAGTAGCTTAGATTCATGAGTTTGGCGCATTCTGTTTCGGTTGGCCCCTTCGCCACGTACGTTTTGAGCCCCAAGCTTTTGTAGTAGCGTTCAGCCATTAACCCCGCCTTCACTGTACATGGACCGATGAATTTGGTGTATGTTTCTAAGCCCCAAAGGAGACTGCTGTGGCATCCCCTCACGGGACTGTGACACAACGGCTGATCTGGATAATAATTGTGTAGTTTCCATGTGGTTTTCGGTTTCACGGTGCTTTCAATCAGCATTAACTTCGGCTTAAATTTGTCTATGTAGAAGCATGTATTATTTACAAACCATTCGGAGTAGGGGTAACAGACGTGTA
>SMTZ1_10009806_pt1 | contig 10300 bp, 10 predicted proteins | sample DeeMarSWOR136_30_FD_25667 | JGI IMG/M metagenome (IMG submission 25667) | reverse complement strand
AATTGCGACAACTCCACTCCTTCCCTTAAATGCCATAAAACAAAGACTTGATTGGGCGGGTGTAGGTGATTTTCCTTATAATTTAATAACAAGCATAGAGTTTAGTTGCGCAACTAAACCAAATCCTCTTTATTATCAACAAATCTGCGATTTTTTGGGCTATCCTGCAGAAGCTTGTTTGATGGTTGGCGACGAAGCTAAAGACTTAGCCGCTTCTAAGTTAGGATGTCAAACATTTCTCGTTGAAAGCGAAAATACAAAAATAGAGTCCGATACCCCCGAACCAACGTATCAAGGAACATTAAAAGACTTAGAATCGATTATATAAATCGTAAAATATAACCTTCGCAAAACTTCAGATTTAAATTAAGTTTCTTTAATTCAATCCCAATATAGGAATATTTGAAACACGCCTAACACGCCAATAGATAAATCTATAATGAATTCAAGCGAAAAAGAGAGCGAAATAATATTAATAATTACCACTATCGGAAAATAAATCGCACAAAAGAACAAGAATGGCTGGGAAATGATACCGCCCATACCCCATCGATCCCCCCTAATAATTTCAATTAAGGATAAAACTCCGAATAATGGCCATATTAATCCTAAAAAGTCCATTAATTCTCTATAAGGGAAATATTTAATTACCAATAATGTACAATTTGCAAGATACAGACTACTCAATAAAAGAGTATATTTTTTATCTTCTTCCATACAATAAAATAAGTTTAAAAGTATTTTAATGTTTAAAATTAATAGATTTCATATGGCGGCTGACGAAGAAAGAGAGCAAAAAATAATCGATAAGTTGAAAAACATAGAGGACTTCCACGAATTTTCCGTTCGCGTGTCCGATACTGACTTAATGCAAGTTATCCATTCAAATATTTACCTTAATTACTTCGACGATGGATTCATAAGCTTTACTCAGAAATTAAATAAAGATTGCGGCGAATTGCACAAAGAGGGAATCGTGTTCCCTGTGAGAAAAGTCGAAATTGAATACCTAAGGTCCGCTACATTTGGAGACAAAATATTGATTCACTCTCGAGTGATTAATGTTGGAAATACATCCCTCACCCTCGCTATGGATTGCTATAAAAACACAAAATCGCCGGATACGCTCCTCGTTAAAGGAATTATTGTTAGGTTGATTATGGATTTGAATACAAACAACCTTATTAAAATAACTGACTTCTTCAGCGATATTTTGTAGGTTGATTCAACATGCTATTTTTCAATAAAATTGTTGCCAAAATTGCTAACTACATAACAAAAAGAACCGTTAAGGCGTCAAAATCCGAAACTATAGATTTAGTTGTAGAACATGAATTAGAAAGGGTTACTCCCGAGATGATTGACTGGTGGTGGGACCATATCGACACCACCGAGCGCTACAAGTTATGGCATCCAGCGGACCATAAGAGTTTTAAATGGGAAGTCTCTCCAATCAACGGACATGTTGGCGCTGTCCAACTTATTATTGAGAAAATTGGGAGGATATCTACTATGATGCGCATTCGCTGGGAGGATCCCAAATCGGTCCCAATTCCTACGATTTATTCTCATGTGCTGGCGGGTAGTATTATTAATAAAAACAATACGCCCTATTCTTGGCTAGTTCACGAATACGAGAAAATCCTAACCGGAGCGCGAATTAAATCCACTTTTAGACTACCCGCGAAAACACCTCAATGGTTCCTAAAAGCGCTACGCAAGCACAATATAGAAGAAATCAATCAATTTCAAGAATTTCTTCCATCGTTATTTGAAAAGAACAAAAACGGTGGTTAAAATTCTAGAAGATTTAGTTCCTTTAACAACTTCTCAGATTGATTTAGCTGTAGATCTTATGGTTAAGGCAATTTTCGAGGATCCTTCGTCAATTTATTTTTTTCCTGATGTTACTACAAGAAAAGAGAAGTTATCTCGTTTGTGGAAGTTTTTTCTTGGTCAGGTATTATCTAGTGGGGAATTATACGCAACATCTTCGAACATAGAGGGCCTTGCGGGATGGATTTCTCATAATCCTGCGGAAAATTCGGTACCTAAAACGCTTCAGGGCGACATTATGTCACTGACTTTCAAGATGGGATTCGACGACATGATGAAAATATCGTATCATATGATGTTGTGCGGTCAACTTCACGAACAACATGTAAATTTCCCTCACTGGTGTTTAAGCCCTATTGCTGTATCCCCCGAACTTCAAGGGAAAGGATACGCGAGTAAGTTAATAAAACCCATGCTATCCAGAATAGACAACGAACAGAAGCCTTGTTATCTCCAAACCGAAAACGAGAAAAACATTCCCATTTACGAGCATTTCGGATTTAAACTTATCGAAAAGGCAAGTCTTCCCCACACGGATGTTTACATTTGGTGCATGTTGAGAGATAAAAGAGACTGAAAGAATTAAAATTCATAAAAAAAATTAAAGAAAAGATTTTTATTTTCCATAATGGTAAAAACGGTCCGTATATGCTAATTTATGTAATGAAAAGCAAAATAAGTATAGCTGGGAGCATCCAAGGAAAAAAGATTGCAACAAATATCACTATAGCGTAATATGCTTGCTAATTCAAGTCATATCCCAGGAGTATTATTGGGAATTACCTTTTTGATTTCGTTTTTAAATTTTGTAATAATATATTTATAAGATCACTACATATTCCGAATTATCCCAATGGTCGAGACATTATCCATAACCAATAAAGGAAAGCGCACCATCCACCTAAAAGGAATAATAGGACAAGAATTAATTCTACTAATTCTGACACTATAAAATCACCTCATTTTGATTTCGTTTTTTAATTTTTATAATAAAGTATATCTATGTGTTTGAACGACACGATATATAAAACTTTCGTCCCAAATCCAATAAATGATAATCTTAATGTTAGTATTTCTAATAAACAACACTGTTGTTCATGATTTACTCGATATAAACGCTATTTCTCAAGATCGAAAAATCTGAAAGGACTAAAAAAAATAAAAAGAGATTTTTATATTCTTATAAAGGAAGAAACGGTCCGAATATCAGAAGTACTAATGGGAGCAAATCGGGTAAATAAATGGCAACAAATATTATTATAGCCAATATAGCTTGCTTCCAAGGTTCTGGGGGAAATGGTATATATATTGGGATCACCTTTTTGATTTCGCTTTCAAATTTCAATATTAGTGTATGTTTAAACATTTGAACGAGGTGATATATAAATTTAATATCCCAAATCCGATAATTAATAATTGTACAGTTAGTATTTTGGTCTAAACAACACTGTTGTTCATGCTATGCCCGTTTAGAAAAATAAAATTTCATTAAAAATAAAGAAAAAAATTATTGAATATTAAGAGTAATTATCCCATTTAAGGGACTATATTATTCCGAAAACTCTTAATATCCAAGCAATAATAGCTAAAAGCGCCCAAAACTGCCAAGTTCCAGGTAAATACATTTCAATTATCGCCGATTTGATATTTAATTATTTGAAAAATATTTAATTATACTTATTATCGAAGAGATATTTAAATCTTTTATCCCAAATCAAATTAATAATAATTTTACTGTTAGGATTCTGCAATAAACAACACTGTTGTTCAAGATATACTCGAAATGAACATTAATGTTCAAGATTGCTGAATTCTAATGTATTCTCTCAAAACAGGGAAATTAAATTAGTTTTGTTTAAAAACTTCTTTTTCCATTAAACGTAAAGAAATTTAAATTTGATGGATGTGTCAAAAATTGATTCAATAATTTCTAAGATCGAAAGCTTTGACGAGAATTCAAAAGCAAAAAACAAGCCCAAAAGCGAGGTTATTGCTGATAGAGTAGCACAACGATGGTCAGGAAATGGGAAGAACGGTCGCAAAATGCAGGTGATCGATATCAAACTCCAATGTAAGGGTAACGACAGCAAAAAACTATCTATAAAACTAAAAGCACACAAAATTACTAAAGAATTACTAAGCGATTTACCCAATTTGGTAGAAAAATTCTTCTGAGCAATTTTGATGTTGCCGTTTCTCCAAGAAGAATGGATCTTTTTTATTTCAATTTTACTATTTTTACTTCAATATAAAAATTAAGATCATTGTGCCAATTCCAGCTAATATAAAAATTATTTGCCTTAAACTGTATTTTATTCCTATTTTTTGATGAAGTTCTGGTGTTAAATCCGATAAAGCGATATAAATAAAACTTGCCGCAGATATTGCTAAAACATAGGGGATTATTTCAGATATTAGGTCTAAAACATAATAGCCAATAATTGCTGCGGGTATTGTAATTGAGCCAGATAATGTGTTATATAAAAATGCTTTTTTTTTAGTGTATTTTTTATCAAGAAGAACTGCGAAATCGCCTATCTCTTGTGGAATTTCGTGAGCTATTACGGACAGACTAACGACAATCCCAATATGAAAATCAATTAGAAAGGCGGCAGCCAAAACTATACCATCTGTAAGGTTATGAAACGCATCTCCTATAAGTATTATTGGCCCAGCTGCCAAATGCGTAACCTCGCATTCTATATCGTGACAATGGCGCCAAATAATCAACTTTTCTAAAATGAAGAAAGATATGATCCCACCTACGAAAAAAGCCATAACTATTTGGATCCCATCCCCAGCCCTTGCGATTGCAGTAGGTATCATTCCTAATGTAGCCGCTGCTAGTAATGTTCCAGTTGCGTAAGCAACTAATATGGAAACAAGAGCTTTCTGAACCACTTCTCCTAAATTAATAAAACAAATTGCTGCTAAGATTGCTCCAATACTACCTAAAATACTAAAAATTATTATCCAAATAAGAATCTCTTATCACCTCTTCTTTAGATATCTTTTTATGTTATTTTTAATTAAAATGTTTTCCAAAAAATTTTCTGATTATAAATTTCTTTTTTTATTTTTTTCTCGGATTCGAGTTTTTCCAATTGTGATAAAATACCATCTTTTGAATAGCAATGGGAGAAAAAGGTATTAATAATTTGATCTTGTCTCATTGGATGTCTCTCTATAATGTTTAACAATTCTTTTTCGAAATCTGAAGAATAAATCTTGAAGCTACCAAATTCGGGAAAATTAATATCTGAATAATGCCCAAAAACTTCGTTTAATGTCGCAATAACGCTTTTATCGGGTATTTTAACCCATTTTTCAACGGGAGGTCGTATTGGGACATTGATATCGATAATATCTGGTTGTATTAAATCGAGATTATTCTTTATCTTAATTAATTCTTCCTTACTGTCGTTAATCCCTCTCAATACCATTATTTCTACCCTAAATTCACCCTCGTAATTCTTCCGAAAATCGATGAATCCCTGAACAACCTTTTCAAATTTAATGGAAGGGTGAGGTCGATTTATTCTAATAAACATTTTCTCGTCTCCCGCGTCAAAACTGGGTAAAACTACATTAACACTCTTGAGTGCTTTTCTAACTTCAGGATCGTAAAGCAATGCGCCGTTAGTGATAACGCAAGTTGGTTTATGTGAATACTTTCTTGCAGCTAATACTAAATCTTCTAAATCTTTATAAAGCGTTGGTTCTCCGCTACCTACAAAGGTAATATAATCGATTTCGCTTTCAGAATTTTCAAGAGCTTGCTTCATTTCGACAATAATTCCTTGCTTTGGGCAATAATTCCTGCGCTCGTTCGTAAAATTAGTTGTTTTCCCCAATTGGCAGTAAATACATTGATAATTACAAGTCTTCGAGGGTATTGGGTCAATTCCCAAAGAATTGCCTAGTCTTCTACTAGGTACTGGTCCGTATACATATTTCATTTGAGTATTTCCGATATTTACCCAATAAATGAGTACTTTTTTTTAAAAAAAATGAAAAAATAGTAATTGTTGCTAAAATTATTTAACATATTTTTGAGCCAACCTTTCAATAATTGTTGGATCGATCATTTCCTTGGGCTTCCAATTTACTGAGTCTAGGTATTTCATAATATCGTCTTTTAGATTGATCGGAATATCTGCTTCAACTCGAATATATTTCTCTAAATCATCGGGCAGGTCTGTACCAATATATTTTCGCGATAGATCTATCCAATGAGAAAGTTTTATTTGTCGACCTTTTGTGTTGTCAGCAGGGCGCAGACATAGCTTTGCTACTAAAACAATTGCTTGTTCAATAGATTCTGCAGTTGTTAGTAAATGTTCCGGTGCCGGAGCTACTTGATGGTCTGGAGTACCATCTCTTGCGTTATAAGCCTTCCAAACCTCGTCTTTGTCGGTACGACCAAGATACATCCTTCTATATTCTGCAGAATGGGGGCCTACTACCGCTGGAATGCCCAAGCCGTTTGCGCTACTGGCAATACTTGCCGCCTTTTGACTCATTGCACCCCATGCAACTCCACACGCTCCCACGCGGTTTAATATATAATCTGCAATTTCTTCGTAATTACCTCTTAATGGACGTCTAGCAAAGATGTTTGCAACTTTACACGCAGCACCACAGATATGTGGATTGCTGACGCAGCTTCCTACATTTACTAGCCCACCTCTATCAAAATCTCCAGGAAATCTATCGTACAAAGTTTCGCCATCTTCGTTTTTAACTAAGCCAATATCCATCGCTCCACATCCTGAAACAGTTACTATATATCCTCTGTTTAAGAATTCTTCCGCCATTAAATATAATTCTTGAATTTCTTTACCATAATTTGCGCAACCGATAATGGCAACAATCCCCGGGATTTCCCCAAACACTATTGGGGCTCCGACATTTCTTATTTCTGTATCTTGAATAGGACCTCTACCTACTCTAACATTATATTTTTCGTTTTTTATGTATTCTTGTTCGGCAAAAATAATCAAGTCTAATGGAGAAACACCATGCATACACTCTCCTTCGCAACGCCCGCAGTCTAAACATACTTCGCTATATTCTGCTAAAATTGAAAAATCTCCCGTTTTTGCTGCAGTAATTCCCTCAACTAAAGGTAAATCGTTAGGACAATTTCTCTGGCAATTATCACATCCAACGCATTTTTTAGCCATCTCTATAGCGCCTTCTCTGTCGGGAATCGATTTTTTACCCGCTCTTGTCGGTTTCACTTTTATCGCAGTTTCAACTGCGACTTTTCCTGCTTTTTCGGGATCAAGAATTAATACTCCTTTAACTCGTCCAGAAACCAAATCATCAATTATTTCTTCCGCTGGATCTTCTGTTCGATTAATTAAACCTTCCATTCTTTTCTCGTTTGTTGCGATATAGGGTGCATTTACCTTTTGAGCCTCTTCAAAGGTTCTTAAATGTACGCATTGCTCATCGACCATTACAACATCTGCTAATCCTGAACGGATATATTTTAATTGCCTCGAGAGCGAACCCACTACTTTTGCACCAGCGTAATATCGAGTAAGATCTAACGCAGTACAACAAATAGCCCCCACATCAACTTTATCTTCTAAATTCTTCTCGCGTAAATAATCAGCTAACTCTATTCCAGGCGCTACATTATGACCAATCATAAGAATTGTTGCTTTATTTTCAAAATCCATAGTTCCCATTCCCAATTCTACAATTGGAACATCCGCTTCTCCCTTGGGAAACCCAAATGCAGCAATTTGTACAGCATCAGCGATTTCCATCCCAACATTATCACAAAGACCAGCTAAAAAACTTTTACTCTCGTAATCTAAATGATTAGCCTCCTGTCCAGTATGACCAGCTGATAAGAGATGAGTAATGGTTTTTTGAACCCACTCCATCGCAACTTCGCAATCAGAGAGAGACTCAGGTTTCATTCCGACTATTAATCGAGTCATAGGCATTTCTACTTCGATTTTATCGCCAAAATTTATCGGAACATCTCCAAACTTATGTTTCAAGTGGTGAATCAAATGATCTCCGTGCGCGCTATGGCAACTTGCTCCGATGCAACAAGCGATTTCGACAATTCTTGCGTTTTGAGTTTCCATATTGATGCCACATGCACCAGTTTTACCTTTAGATAAATTACATTTACCAAATGTACAAAGACAACACATATCACATATTGGCATGTAAAATGGGGGGTAGCGTTCCATTAACTTCATAAACCAAGGTCTAAGCGTTGGAATGATTGGCTTTGGAGTTGGGCCCATGGGCTCCCACTCTTCATAATCACTAGTAACTATTTTGCCAATGTTAAATTCAAAGCCTTTAATTTTACCCATAGGCCCTTTGTATTCGTCTATTTTTATCATAGCTCCTTTTTCAGTCATGTTATCACAGTTTTGAATGATTATTAATAATTGTGTGTGGCATGTAGAATTATTAAACTTTTAATTTAAAATTTTACTTTCATAAAAATTTTGATTTTTTCAAGAGTTAACTGGACACTTTTGTATAATTTACTCAATCTACTAATTCATTATAATAAAAGGAAATGGTCTTTTGAATAATTATTTATGAAACAATGAATTAAAAAAATAATAATTCAAATCTTTTATTTTCAATATGGTATTATGAATAATTATTCATAATACAAATATTTAAATACTTAACATTACTTTATAATATTAGATTTTAAGTGAATGATTATTCATAAGTATTTAAATAAATTAAAATAAGAATAAAAAAATATTGAATAAGTAAAGAAAAAAAAGGAAGTGATAATAAAAAAATGCCAGGTGGAGATGGAACTGGTCCAGGAGGTCTTGGACCAAGAACCGGTAGAGGTTTAGGCTATTGCGCAGGATATTCTACGCCAGGATTCACAAAAGGTCCCGGTATGGGAATGGGTTGGGGTAGAGGCATGGGGAGAGGGAGAGGTATCGGATATGGTAGAGGTATGGCTTGGGGTAGAGGCGGATGGGGGGGATGGGGACGAAGTTTTAGTCCTGTCGCTTATTCGGCATACCCAGCTAGCGTTCCAGTGTTTAATCCGTATGCAACACCTCAGTCCGAAGCCGAAATTTTAGCTCAAGAGAGAGAATATCTTGAAACCCAGCTTGAATCCATGAAAGGAGCTTTAGAGAATTTAAATAAGAGACTTTCAGATCTACAGCAAACAAAACAACAAGAATAATTTTTTTTTTTTTTTTATATAAATATGTCCAAAAACAGAATAATTTTTAAAATAAATTAAAAGAGGAGTTAATAATATGGTGGAAAAAATAATAGGCATTCCAACTTTTGGAGAGGGAGGGCTTCAATCCCAGGTTAATCCAAGATTTGGAAGGTGTGACTCGTTTACATTCGTTAAACTCGTAGATGATAAGGTCGCTTCTGTGAAAGTTGTAAGTAACGCCGCAGCGGGGGCTATGGGTGGTGCAGGAATACAAGCAGCTCAATTAATGGGAAATAACGATGCTACGGATGTGATCGTTGGAATGTTAGGACCAAACGCTTTTCAATCGCTAAGTGCTTTAAATCTGAATATTTTCCAAATAGGACAACAGAACATCACCGTTAATGATGCAATTAAATTACTTACCGATTTTGGCATGGGTGGTGGTCGCGGTATGGGTGGTGGTCGCGGTATGGGTGGTGGTCGCGGTATGGGTGGTGGTCGCGGTATGGGTGGTGGTCGCGGGATGGGAAGGCGCCAATTCTAAGTTGTTTGAATTAAAACGGGAAAATTCGATAAAAACTATGAAGCCAAAAATTATTGCAGTTACGGGAGGAAAAGGTGGAACGGGCAAAACACTAATTGCTGTTAATTTTGCGATTATGCTTAAAAATTTGGGTAAAAAAGTTCTCCTGATTGATTGTGATGTTGACAATCCCAATTCATATTTACTATTGGGTGCCCAATTAGAAAGTCAAGAAGAAGTCAATTTTTTTCAACCCGAGTTTAATAACGAGGTGTGTTCTAAATGTGGATTATGTGCAAAAAACTGTATGTCCCATGCGATACTCCATATTAAGGAGCAATATCCGATTCCTATGCTAACCTTATGCTCAGGATGCAAGTTATGTTTTAAATTATGTCCAACCAATGCGATAGAACCAGGATCGAAGGTTGTTGGATGGATCTATAAAACAAGAACTAGAGGTCTAGATTTATGGACGGGTGAATTAAAAGTAGGAGAGGCTCGCTCAGCTGCGATAATTGAAAATTTAGTTGAAAAATTAGAAACTATGATTAAAAAAAATCCTTCTAAATATGACATTATAGTTTTAGACACGGCCCCGGGAGCTCATTGCGATGTTGAAAAAGCTCTCTCTATAGCAGATTATGTCGTTGGTGTTACGGAGCCAACGCCTTTTGGTGCGCTCGATTTAAGAAGAATTATGAGGCTAATTCAATTATTAAAAAAAGAGTCTAAAGTTATTATTAATCGTTCTT
>SMTZ1_10008441_pt1 | contig 10300 bp, 8 predicted proteins | sample DeeMarSWOR136_30_FD_25667 | JGI IMG/M metagenome (IMG submission 25667) | reverse complement strand
AAATTTTCAATTTGTATTCGCGTGATTTTCAATCAAATTTTTAATTATATGAAAAATGTAGTTTTTTGATTTAATCTTAGAAGGTTTCCATTTTTTAGCAATATTTATTGCATTTATTAAGTTAGAAATATCGTATACAGCAATTATTTTTTTTTGTCTCTCTAGTTCCTTAGTAATTTGTAATTGATGATCATCTATGTGTTCATTAAATTTTTTTAGCCTTGGGACAACAATAGTAGGTTTTTTAAGTCTTAATAAAGATATTATTGATCCAACACCCCCATGTGTTATCGTTAAACGTGAATTTTCACAAAGTTTAATAAAATTCTCATATGAGGTAAATCTAAACCATTCACATTCTTTCGGGATATAGTTTCCATGACCTACCTGAATTATGACTTTTTCTTTTATTTTTCTGGCTAATAAAAGATCGTCAATATTTTTAACTAACCTATCAAATCCTTGTGTGTGAGTTCCAACAGTTACGAATATCAAAATATAGAACCTCCGTATACAGCTTTTTTATAAAACTTCAATAAAAATTCCCATTGAACAATAAACAAATCAGAAAGGTGATAAACAATTCTACCAGTAAGAGATGGGTAGTTAACTCTAGAAAATGATTCAATAAAAATAACTTTTCCCCCGAAAAGTTTTGATAAAACACAAATAAAAAACGTAACACCTGCACCAGTAGATATAGTTATTTTTGGTTTCTCGATCAAAAATACAAGAAGACTTTGAAAAAAGTTTAAAATTAAAGAAAGAATATCTCTTTTAACGTCTTTAATGAAATAAGACCTTTCCTTTTTCAATAATTCCTTACTCATTCTCCTGTTGAATGTTAAAAAGAAATGATCGTATTTTTTGTATAGATCTTCTAATTGCATAATTTGCAATAAATGTCCCCCAGGGCTACATGCCAGGCAGATTTTCATACGAACACTTAATAAATTGATTAAAAATAGATATTTAATGTTAAATAAAACCCATTAAACCCCAATAAGATAAACTATATATAAAGTGAGATTTCATGTGTGGTATTGCAGGATTTTTTGGATTAAAGAATGAAAAGTTACTCAAAAATATGTTGAAAACATTGGAGCATCGTGGACCTGATGATAGGGGGTTTTATTTCTATGACAAAGTTGCTTTGGGTAATAGAAGGTTAAGTATTATTGATATTAAGACTGGGCATCAACCAATTCATGATGAAAGTAAAAAATTATGGATCGTTTATAACGGAGAAATCTATAATTTTATGGAATTAAGAAAAGAACTTGAAAAAAAACATAAATTTTACACAAAATCCGATACTGAAGTTATATTACATGCTTATGAAGAATACGGAATAAATTGTATCAAAAAACTAAATGGTATGTTTGCATTTGCAATATGGGATTCAAGAAAAAAACAATTGTTCTTGGCAAGAGATAGACTCGGTATCAAACCACTATATTATTATCATGATGATAAAAAGTTTATTTTTGCATCAGAAATTAAGTCTTTGTTGGAAGATAAAACAATAGAAAGAATACCAAACGATGAAATTATTTACGAATATTTGGTTTATGGTTTACATGATCATAAAGAAGATACGTTCTTTAAAGGTATTAAAAGGCTTTTACCGGCACATTATATGGTAGTAAATAAAAGGGGGATTAAAATTAAAAAATATTGGAATTTAAAAGTTAACAGAAATTTTAATTTTTCCTCTAAAAACGATGAAAAATACGCCAAAAGATTTTATAAATTATTGGAAGACTCTGTAAAAATGAGGTTAATAAGCGAGGTGCCTATAGGAACTTGTTTCAGTGGTGGTTTGGATTCATCTTCAATAGTTTGTATTATCAATAGACTTCTTTCAAAAATAGAAAAGGGAGAAGTTATCGGAAAAAAACAGAAAACATTTTCTGCATGTTATGAAAATGAAAAAGTTGATGAAAGAAAGTACATAAAAGAAGTAATAAAAAGTTTGAACATAGAAAAAAACTATATTTTTCCTTCTTCTAAAACGCTTTGGAGTGAGATTAGAAAGTTTGTTTATTATCAGGAAGAACCAGTATCTGGAACTAGTGAATATGCACAATGGAATGTTTTCAAGTTAGCAAGTAAAAAAGTTAAAGTGACTTTAGATGGTCAGGGTGGTGATGAATTATTAGCAGGATATGTTCCATACTATGGTGTTTTTCTTTTGAATTTATTAAAGAAAGGTGAGATTTTCCATTTTATGAAAGAATTCATTCTAAGTTTAGATTTGACTCATCCCTTCATTAAAGAATATTTTTTCATGACAAAAAAAGAAAGTGAGATAAAAAAAATGTTAAATCCGGTTTTTGTATCAAAATTTGAAAAAAAAGTGAAAAGTAAATGGAAAACTAATGACTTTGCAAGTAGCTTGTTTTTAGATACAGTAAAATATAATCTCCCACATCTTCTGAGATATGGGGATAAAAGCTCTATGGCATTCTCAATAGAAGCTAGGGTTCCAATTCTAGATCATAGATTAGTAGAATATGTTTTTTCTCTCCCTTTATCACAAAAAATCAAAAATGGATGGACAAAATATATTTTAAGAAATGCAATGAAAGATGTAATTCCTGAAAAAATAAGAAAAAGAAGGAGTAAAATTGGTTTTGGTACTCCACAAGTAAGATGGTTTAGAGAATTGAAAAATGAAATAAATAAAATTTTTATTTCAAAAGAATTCAAGAGTCGTAAATATTTCAACCAAGAAGAAATTCTAAATAAATTCAATGAATTCGGCGAAGGTAATTCAGATGATTATGTTCGAATATTCTGGAGAATTTTAAATTTGGAGATTTGGTTGGAAACATTTTTTTAATAATTTTATTTTCTTCTCAGTTTAACTGCAAGTGAACATCCTTCGTTTGGATTGCCAAAAAAATAATCAGAAATAACTGAAAATGGATAAGAAATGAAGAAGAAGAATAATGATAATCCACTTAAACCCAATTTGAAATGTAGTTTTTCAAAAAATGTAGAAACTTTTGAATTCAAAATGTATTTGCTTTCTTCTAAAATAAATTTTTTGACAATTTTTTTCTTCAAAACATCTAAATTATAGAAATTAACTACATTATATTTTTTAGCATGAATTTTTTTATAATCAGATCTAATATTTTGATGAGATAGACTATCAACAGTCATAAATAAGTTATGATGTAGTTTTAAAACTCTACTCATTTCCTTCAGTGCCTTTTTATCGTTATTGAAGTGTTCAAGTGCAGAGATTGATATTAAATTATCAAAAATCTCCGATTTGAAGGGTAACTTTTCAGCGTCAGCAATAAGAAACCTATTATTAATAACTTTGTTGTATTGTTGTGCTTTTTTTATTTCAGATTTGTCTCTATCTATTCCGTAAACAAAACTATCAATTTTTGATATTTTTCTAGTAAAAAAACCTTTTCCACAAGCAATATCACATATTCTATCATTTTTATTAAAATAAAACCAGTTAGAAAGTGTTTTCCATTCTCTAATACGTGAAAAATGAAAATCTTCCCAGTGATGCTCATAAAATAATCTTAATTTTTGTTTTATTTTTAAAAACGTAAACAAACACCCATAAAAACTCTTTATATGTTTTTAAAGTTTTAAAATTAAAAGAATATTAAGTAATTTACTGAAAATAATTTTAATGGTTTATGATGTGCTTTACAAAATTAAATTTTTTAGAGATAAAAATGAAATAAAATGATGATTTAAATGTATTATCTTGGGATTTCGGGTGGCATAACTGGTGATTTTACTCATGATCCTGCTGCATGTTTAATAAAAGATAATAAAATAATTGCAATTGCGGAAGAGGAAAGATTTGTAAGAATCAAACATGCTCATGGAATATTTCCAATTAATGCGATAAATTTTTGTTTAAAACAAGCTGGAATTAAGTTAAAAGATGTTGATAAAATTGGATATTATATTAATCCAAATTTATTTTTTAAAAAAATCTTTCATCCAAAGTCATTACCACATTGGATAAAGTGTTTTAGAATGGTTAAATATGTACCTAAAATTTTTAAATTTAATTTTGGGTATCTCCCAAAAATTAATTATATAGAGCACCACCTGTGTCATGTTTATTCGTCTTTTCCTCTCTCGGGTTTCAAAAAAGGAAAATGTTTTAGTATTGATGGTGTGGGTGAAAGAACGTCTACTTTGATTTCCTCTTTTGGGAATGGCTTTGAAAAAATAAAAGAAGCCTACGATCCGAATTCCTTAGGAAGGTTTTATGGACATTTTACTGAATGGTTAGGTTTTAAAATGAATAATGGAGAGGGAAAAGTCATGGGTTTAGCAAGCTATGGGAAATCAAAATACGATTTGACAAAATTTATTCGATTTAAAGATGGTATTCATGAAGTTAAAGGAAATACCAATTTAATGAGTTCTGGACATCTTTATAATTTAATAGTTTCAAAATTTGGTGATAGAAGAATTGGTGATATAAAAAAAATACATAAAGATGTTGCGGCCAGTGTTCAAGATAAATTAGAAGAAATAATTTTAAAAATGGTTGAATATCACCAAACAAAAAATTTGTGTCTATCTGGTGGTGTAGCATTAAATTGTAAAATGAATGGGAAAATTTTAAATTCTGGTCTCATAAAAGATATTTTTATCCAACCAGTAGCTAGTGATGCTGGTTGTTCTATTGGTGCGGCTGTGTTTATGGCTATGAAATATGGGAATAATTTTAAGAAAATGGAACATGTTTATTTTGGTCCAGAATACAGTAATGAAGAAATTGAAAAAACTCTTAAAAAATGTAAAATTAATTATGAGTATCATGATGATATAAGTGGTGTGTGCGCGGAACTTTTAGAAAAACAAAATATTATTGGATGGTTTCAAGGAAGAATGGAATGTGGGCCAAGAGCTTTAGGTAATAGAAGTATATTGGCTGATCCAAGAGATGTTAAAATGAAAGATAAAATTAACATTTTAGTTAAACATCGCGAACAATGGAGACCGTTTTGTCCGAGTATTTTAGATGAAGATAAAGATGAGTATTTAGTAAATGCTTACGAATCACCATTTATGATACTTACTTTCGAAGTCCTTGAAGATAAAGTTAAGGATATACCTGCAGTAATTCATGTAGATAATACATGTAGGCCTCAAACTGTTAAGAAAGATGTGAATCCGATTTATTATGATTTGATAAAGGAATTCAAAAAATTGACAGGTATACCATTAATTTTAAACACATCATTTAATATAAGAGGACAACCTATTATTTGTAAACCGGAAGAAGCCCTGGCTATGTTTTTCTCAGAGGGTATGGACGCCTTAGCTATGGGAAATTTTTTAATTAAAAAAGATTAGTATGAAAATAGCAATTTTAGGAGCTGGATTGGCGGGGCTTAGTTCAGGATTTACTTTAATTAAAGATGGTCATGATATTGAAATATTTGAAACACAAAATACAATTGGTGGTTTGGCCAAAAGTGTTATTTTTGAAGGGTGTACTTTTGATATTGGCCCACACAGGTTTCACAGCAAGAATAAAGATTTGATAAAGAGAATTAATAAAATTGTTTCTTTGGATGTAAAGAAAAGAATAAGTCACATATACTTAAAAAATAAATTGGTCGAGTATCCATTAACATCAACCTCAATGTTATCGTTGCCATTCTTAACTTCTTTGAATATAGGTTTAGATTATTTAAAAACAAAATTAAACCCATTTAAAATAGATGATTCTTTCGAAACGTGGGTAAAAAATAGATTTGGAAAGAAAATGTATGAGATTTATTTTGGTCCATACACAGAGAAGGTTTGGGGTTTAAAACCATCTTTAATTTCTCAAGATTGGGCAATTCAAAGAATTGGTTTATTTAGTTTGTGGGATGCAGTTAAAAACATTCTATTTAAAACAGAAGATACTCCAAGAACCTACGTATCAAAATTTTACTATCCAAAAGAAGGTGGAATTGGCAAAATAGCCAAAGGCCTTGTAGAAAATCTCGAGAGCGGGGGGGGTAAAATTCATTTAAACAAAACCGTTGGAATGGGGTTTTTAAAAAATAGGAAAAAATATGATTTTATCATATCAACGATACCAATCACGCAGTTGTTAAAAGTTGACTTAAAATACAGAGCTCTCATTTTACTTGACTTAATTTTAAAAGAGGATATTGAGATAGAAGATATGTGGTTGTATTTTCCAGAAAAGAATTTTATATTCAATCGGGTTTCGTTCCCTAAGAAATTTAATAAAAATAATATTGTTGATGATAAATATACTGCATGTGTAGAAATTGCATGTAATTTCAATGATAAGTTTTGGAACGCAAAGAAAAAGGTCTTGGAGCAATTAGTTATAAGAGATTTGGAAAAAACTGGTTTAATTTCCAAAGAACAAATAGAAAGTAGTAATATAATTAAAGAAAAATTTGCTTACCCTGTTTATGATTTAAATTATAAAATAAAATTAGAGCGTGCAAAAGAAATTATAACAAAAATGAAAAATGTTATTTTGCTTGGTCGTAATGGACTTTTTACTTACAACAATATGGACCATTCTATTGAGGCCGGGTTCAAAATAAAGGAGTTTATAAAGGGTTTTGACATAAAAATAGAAAAGGGAGAATATTTTGGTTAGGTAATTTTATGAATGATTACATAAAAATCATGATTTTGTATTTTTTGGCTGTTGGTTTTGTTTACGGAATAGTCGGAGAAATAAACATAAAATACGAAGGAATTGTTAGTGAAGAAATACCAAATCATAATTTGACATATAATAATAATATAATAGCATCCCTGCGGGTTGCGGGAATAAAAACAGAATGTCCTGTCGAGCCAGAATACAAATGCGAATTTCATACATTGCCAATGTTTGCTGTATTTAATGGCATCTTATATTTTATCATTAACAGTCCTTATTCCTATTTAATCTTGAACTTATCTTTTGGTTTCGGAGCTTTTTTAATATTTTATACCATAACAAAAAGTTATAAATTAACTCTAGTATTCTTATTAATCCCCGAATTTATCATCTTGACTCTTTTGCCACAACAAGAATCATATCTCTTGTTCTTTACTTTATTACCATTGTGGCTCATCAAAAAAGAAAAGTACAATAGCGCAATGATTTTTTCTTCTGCTTCAATTTTGGCAAGAGCAATATTAATTATCCCCATTGCATTTTTATTCTATCTTATCATAAACAAAAAATTTAAAATATCACATTTAATATATCCTATAATTTTTGGTATGTTGTTTTTATCTTATTATGCATATTTTTATAATGATTATTTTTATTATTTCAAAACTCAAGCATACTTATTCACTGGGACGGATAAAACTACTCCAAACTTATTAGTCTTTGTGCAGTGTTATACATACTTGTTTTTGTCAATTTTTGGAGTTTTTTTAATTAAAAGAAATTACAACATAAAAGATATTGAATTAATTTTACCGGCAGCGATGCTTATATTTTATTTAAGCATAGTGGGGTTATATCCACATATCTTTTCAAATTCATTTCGTTATTTTTTTACAATATTGCCTTTTGTATTACCGGGGTTCAAAAAAATAATAGATAAATTGTTCAAATATTTGTTACCTCCACAAGCCTTGTTATGGTTTTTACGAGTTATGTTTGCTTTAAAGTGGTAGTAAATTCCCGCCATTACATATTGAGCAAATTTTCATACCAAGGCTTAATAAATTGATTAAAAATAAAAATTATTAAAATATAGGACCGAAATATTCTCCACAAAGTGGAAAATGAAATTTTTCCCAGTGGTGCTCATAAAATAATCTTAATTTTTGTTTTATTTTTAAAAAAATAGATATCATTAAAAGATTTTATACATATTCTTAAAAAGAGAATCTATATGAAAAAGATAAATAAATCCATGAAAATGGTTTTCATAGTTTGGGCACCTTACAGTAGAAGGAGTAAAACTTTAGCTAATGAGTTTGGTGCAAAAATTTATTTCATTCATTGGAAATTTAGAAGAAAGATATATTGGATATTCAAATATCTAATTCAATTCATAAAAACGATTTTAATATTAAAAAAAGAAAAACCAGAAATTATATTTGCTCAAAATCCGCCTTTATTTTGCCCTTTAACGGCCCTAATATACTCAAAGATTTTTGGATCGAGATTGGTAGTAGATAATCACACACTAGCTTTCTATGGTTATTGGAAAAGAGTGTCTTTCTTGAATAATTGGATTTTAAAAAATGCTGATTTAGTCACTCTTGCAAATGAAGATTTAAAAAAAATCACGAATTCTTATGATGTAAATTCTTTTGTAATAGAAAGTAAGATACCGAACTTCGGTAAAATGAAAAAAATCAAATTAAAAGGAAAATTCAACATAACTGTAATTAACACATTCTCAGATGATGAGCCTGTAGATGAAATTTTTAAGGCTATTGAGAAAGTTCCAGAAATTAATTTTAACATAACCGGAGATTTAAAATATGCAAAATCACATTATATAAAAAACAAACCTAAAAATGTTAGATATACAGGTTTTATTTCTGGTAAAAAATATATTGATTTATTGAAAAAATCAAACGCTATAATGATTTTAACTACAGAAAATCATACTATGCTCTCTGGGGCTTTTGAGGGAGTTGGGGTTGAAAAACCACTGTTGATATCAAATTGGTCTGTTTTAAAAAATTATTTTAACGCGGGTGTTATTTACACAAATAATAAATCTGAAAATATAGTTAAAGCAATTAAAAAAATTAGAAGAGAGGAGAAAAAATTAATTGAAAGGATAAAGATATTAAGAAAAAAAAGAACGGTAGAATGGAATTTAAAATTCAAAAAACTGAAAAATATGTTAAAAAATTTGTATAATAATTGAATTAATAATATTTAGAAATAAAATTATGTAATTAAAAAAATTCAAATTTTACAAATTTATCAACTAAATTTTAATATTATTTTTATCTAAAAACATTCTACTAAATAATTCAAAGGTAAAAATTGTACAAATTTCCTTTTCATATTCCTTTTTGCGGTCCATATGGTTTTTTATAATTTTTTTGATATTATTTTTATTTAAATAATCTTTTTTTAAGGTTTCTTCACTTAACAAAATATTTTCAAAAAACAATTTTGATTCTCTTAACCATTCACCATAATCTATTTTATCCGGTATTTGTATTTCTTTTCTAGTTAGATTTCTTATTTTAGTCATGAAAATTCTGTATAAGGCGTGAGTATGACGTTTAAGAGGTTGAGCTATAATTGGTCGACTAAAGGGTATTTTTGCCAACTTTGGGGATATTCTTTTAAGAACCTCATATTCTAATTTTCGATTAAATCTTAATTCTGGTGGTACGGTTAAAATGAAATCTATAAAATTATTATCAAACCATGGCATGTCTACTTCAACATATGCTCTTACAAAGGCTGGATGAAGAAAAAGTGTTCTTAAATTGTTGTTTTTCCAAAAAATATAATATGCTCTATTCAAATAGTTTTTGGCTTTAGTTCTAGATTTTTTAATTTCTTTTTTTAAAGATTTGAAGGCTCTTCCCTTTATTTTCCTATGAAAATTTCTAGAAAAAAAAGAAGGGAGTTTTTCATCTTTTATTACATAATTCCATTTTTCATGTAAATATTTTGCAAAGGTTTCATCGTCCTTTATTTTAAAGATTTTTTCATCTAATATATGAAAATCACCAAATAGTTCACCTAGTGCTATCCCATAAATCATAATATCGAACTTCTTACGCAAAAAATTAAGTAAAGAAATTTCATGAAAATGTTCAACACCAAGCATCCCGTCCGTAAAAAATACTGATTTTTTAGAAAATTCGGGAAGGTGGTTTTTTAATTCAAAGAAATTTAATTTAAAACCCAGTACATTTGCAGCTTTTTCTGCAAATTTTTGCTCTCTATCTCCAGCAATTCCATATGTAAATGGATATATAGAATATTTTTTATCATTTATTAATGAAGAGATAAGTCTACTATCCAACCCACCAGAAAGAGATATACCATAAACAAGATTTTCTCTCATTCTCTTTACTATAGAATCATTAAGAAGCTCGATTGCTTTTTCTACATAGTATTTTGTGGGATGATCATATTTTTCCATAAATTTGAAATCCCAGTATTGTTTGATTGAACATTTTTTATTTTTATATGTAATGATAGAGGCTGGCGGGAGGGGGTTTATTTTTTCAAAAAATGTTTTATTACCCAATATCAATCCAAATGCAAAAAAATCTGCAATAGCATCGTAATCAATTTTTATTTTGAAGTTTTTATAATGTAAAATTGCTTTAA
>SMTZ1_10008440_pt1 | contig 10301 bp, 13 predicted proteins | sample DeeMarSWOR136_30_FD_25667 | JGI IMG/M metagenome (IMG submission 25667) | reverse complement strand
AATTTTAAAGAAAAAGAATATTTGAATGCTAATTTTTAATATGGTATTAAAGATTTATGTTTTACTATTTAATTCTATAATTTTAGCTTCGATTTTTCAATTTATCTAGGATAATCTTTTGAATTTTCTCTTGTACAATTTCTATAATATCATCTGAACTAATTATATGATAACCTTCTTGTTTAGCGCGTAAACGATAAAGATTTCTTACTTTATCTAAAAACGAAGTATCCTCAAATTTTTCCAAATCTTTGTATTTTTTTCTCGCTAATGCAATTTTTGGATCTATATCCAAAATTATCGTAATATCAGGTAAGCCTACAAATTTATTTATTTCTTTAACCCAATCAATAGTAATTTTATCAGATTGTAGCGATTGGTATACTATTGAAGATTCTAGATATCGATCTGAAATAACAATATAGTTATCCTCGAGTTTATTCTTTATTTCATTTTTATAATGTAGATCTCTATCAGCTGCAAATAATAAGGCATCAGTTGTAGGGGGAATTTCTTTATTTTTTAAAAATTCTCTTATTAATGCCCCAATTTTACTTTGTGAGGGTTCTTGTGTTAAATGAACCTTTAATCCTTTACTCTCTAAGAATCCTTTAAGAAGGTGACTATGAGTTGTAGTTCCCGCACCATCTCCACCATCTAATACAACAAATACAGATTTTTGCATCAAATTAATTCTCAATATATATTTTTTGTTGAAGAAATTTAAATTTAGAGTTAGTAAATAATTATCAATAAGGTCTTATTTTTTTTATTTTTAATTACCATCAATTATTAAATTTTTAACAAAAAACATCATGTTAAAGGGTTATCTATTTAACGACAGTCAATTATATTTTTATATTCTTTCCCTCATATGATACTTGTGAAATATTACTATTGCCCTTCTTGTGAGAAGGAGATTTTGAAACCAAAAAGAAAATCCATAGATAGTATGTATTATAATATCTGGGTTCTTACAATAATTTCTTCATTAGGGTTTGCTTTAATTCCTTTTATAATTTATCATTTTATAATATTAAAAAAAAACCTTTGCCCTACTTGCCAAAATAGATTAGATTTTTATAGTTCACCTGAAGAATTTCCTGAACCGAAAGCTCAAATTGCCCGTATACTTCAAACTATTGAACAAGAGAAAGGGAAAAAAGAACAAAAGTATAATTGTCCTTATTGTCAAGAAGAATTAAGTTATCAAGCTTCTATATGCCCCAATTGTGGATCTTCTTTGAAAGGATAAAATTATATAAGAATAATTATATTTATAATCATAGGATTGAAATGACGACTACAAACCCAACTGGATATTGTCCTCGTTGCCAACAGAATGTATTACTAATTCGTGAAGAGATTGATACTTGCTTAGCAATTGTATTACTGATTTTCACGGCTGGAATTGGATTATTAATTTATCTCGCTATCTATTATAGTAAACCTGAAGAGTATTGTGTTCATTGTCGTACAAGAATAACAGCATTTCAAACTTCGATCCCCTATACACAACAACCTCAAATCCAGCAAACCTCATATACAACACCTGGAAACATAACTGAACAGTTTACAGGAGAAAAATATAATTTTTGCGCTCTTTGTGGCGAAAAATTAGATATTGGGGCGAAATTTTGTCAGAATTGCGGAAGCCAAATTACAAAAAATTAATTTTTTTTTAATATTTTATTTTTAGTGAAAAAACGGGATCTTTATTGATTTTAAAAATTGGACTCCAAATTTTTTTAATTCAATTAATATCTCTTCTTGAATAAGTAAAAATAATATAAATTGGAGTGATAAAAAGTGTATTGCCCTAGTTGTAATATGAATGTTTATACAAAAAAAAATGAGTTCAATATTGGTTTAGCTATTATTTTGGCGATCTTCACTGGTGGTATTGGTTTATTAATTTACGTTGCGGTTTACTTAGATAGAGAGCATAAACCCCGCTGCATCCATTGCGATTCTGTTTGCTATGATCAAAAAGAAGATAGTCAACCAAAGTCAAATTATCAAGTAATAAGTACTTCTTATCATAAAGAGAATCAAAAAATTATGGTAGAACCTCAACAAGTCGACGAAAGACCAAAATTTTGTTATAATTGTGGCTCTGAGCTAGATCGAAGTGAAAAAGCAAATTTCTGTGCCCTTTGTGGAAGTTCAATATAATTTTTTTTTGTTTTTATTCTTCTTTTCTTTTTAATTATGATGTTCATCTCATTTTTTTCAAATATTATTTATTTCCAAGAAATTCAGCTACTTTTTTTTTCATCAAACTAGAATTTGGCTTTTTATTAGTCCACCATTCAAATGCTAAAACTCCTTGATTAACTAACATATCCAAACCTCCTAGTGTTTTGCATCCTTTTTGAGTTGCATCTTTTATTAATTTAGTTTCTAATGGGTTGTATATTATATCAAAAACAATTAAGTCTTCATGCAAAAATTCTGCAGGAATAGGTGATTTATCAACATTAGGGTACATCCCTATTGGAGTTGTATTGACTAATATGTCAGCTTTATTAGATTCATCCTTTAAAATATTATTGCGATATTCTTTACCTTCAATTTTTATACCCAAATCTTTTCTTACATCATTTGCTAGATTTATCGCTTTTTTTTTTGTTCGATTTACTATGATCGTTTTATTTGCATCTTTAGCTAAAACATAAGTCAATGCTCTTGATGCTCCCCCTGCCCCTAATAACATAATATTTTTTCCAGAAACTGTATATCCAGCATTTATTAATGCTTTTAACCCTCCTTCTGCATCAGTATTTTTGCCAGTTAAAAATCCATCATCGTTTTTTATAACATTTACTGCACCTATTTTTTTTGCTGTAGGATCAATATCATCTAAATATCTCATAATTTTTTGTTTAAATGGAAGTGTTACATTAATTCCAATAATATTAAATGTTTTAATTCCCTCCACGGCAAGTTTCAGGCTTTTAGGAAGAATATTGAATGCTAAATAAACATAATTAAGACCTAACTCATGAATCGCAGTATTGTGCATTATTGAACTCATAGAATGTTCAATTGGATACCCAATAACGCATAATATTTTTTTATGAGTAGAAGAAAAGTTTTTCTCGAACATATTAAAATCTCAATCTATTATCTCATCATCTAAATGACTCCCAAATTCTCTTGATCTTACCATTGTTGCTTGTCTATATCTTTCAAATCGATTTTCCCATTTTGCATTCACATTAAATGCCACTTTAGCAAATTCAATTGATTTAATCGCCTTAATCAATCCTTCTCTTTCTTTAGGACTGTAAATTTTAATAGGATCTCCAATAGCAATATTATTTGGAGGAATGAAAGAATTAGCAGGAACTAATGTATTCGCATGGACAAAAGCACCAACAGCTACTGCGGCACCAGATTGAACGATCGCCCCTTGTAGAATAGTAACCCCAGTTGCTATATATGAATTAGACTCAACTTCACAACCAATAAGAGTAGATTGTGGCGAAATGAAGACATGATCTCCAATTTCTACAGAGTATTCACGATTCCCAAAAGCTGTAGCTCTAAGAACTGCATTTTCACATATTATTGAACATTCACCGATATTGATCTTGGATCCCTCAGAATCAAGAACAGAGCCATACATAATCCTTGAATCTTTTCCAATCGAAACATTTCCAATAACCACAGCTGTAGGTGCTACAAATACAGAAGAATCAAATTTAGGTTCGACACCTCGATGTTTTATTATAATTATCTTTCACCTTGTATTTTTTTTTGGCAAAATTTGATTACTTACTAATTCTTTATTGTTTAATAGTTTTATAGGAAAATTTGAGATAATTCGAATTAAATCTATTTAATAAGTTAAAAATTAAAATTATTAATAATTTAAACTAGTATGGATAACAAAAGGATAGTAGAATGAAAAAAATAAAGTTAAGTCCAAAAATTTCAACCTTTCCCATGCCTGCAGCGGTTATTTCAGTAGGTACAGGAGAAGAAGCAAATTTAATAACATTAGCATATGTAGGGAAGGTTTGTTTTGATCCTCCGGTTATTGCTGTTTCTATTCAGCCTAAACGACATTCGTATACATTAATCGAAAAACTTGGTGAATTTGTAATTAATTATCCAACTATTGATCAATTAAAGGAAACTGACTATATTGGCACACGTTCAGGAAGAGATGTCAATAAATGGAAAAAATTGAATTTAACAAAGGAAAAAGCTTCTGTAGTGCAAGTTCCGATGATAAAAGAGTTTCCATGGAATATGGAATGTAAAGTAATAAAAAGGGTAGAATTTGGATCACATATTTGTTATTTTGGAAAAGTAGTTGCTACACATTCTGATCCTAATTATGTGAAGAATGAGACTTTAGACCCAAATAAATTTTACTTCCCAGCATATATAGCAGGTAATTACCTAGAACTAAAAAAAGGTGCTCTGGGAAAACATGGATTTTCATTAGAAGTATAACTTTAAAGAAAGTTATGATTAAAAATAAAAAATTACAAAAATTCAATATGCTTAAAGACTCTATCGCTCTTATTGGTTTTATGGCTACAGGAAAATCAAAAGTTGGCAAGAGGTTAGCAAACTATCTTGGTAAACAATATAAATTTATTGATACAGATCAACTAATAATCCAAGAAATAGGTAAAAAAATTCCAAGGATCTTTGCTGAAGAAGGTGAAGATAAATTTAGAGAATATGAAACCTCTATTTGTGAAAAAGTCTCTAAATTAAACAAAGTAATCATTTCCTGTGGAGGGGGTGTTATATTAAATGAAAAAAATGTTGAAAATTTAAAAAAAAACTGTTATATTGTTTTATTGAGGGCAACTAAAGAAATTATTTACAAAAGAACATTAAAGAATGGGAAAGAAACTCGACCTATTATTGATAAGGAAGAATCAAAAGAGAAAATTGAAAAATTACTAGAATTTAGAAAACCTTATTATAAGAAAGCAGCAGACATTATCATTGATACTACTAATAAAAATATCAAAAATATTGTCCGAGAGATTGTTATTAAAACCCAATTAAAAACCTAAATTTAAATTTAATAACTCTACTAATAAACTATAATATTTATAACAGAGTTAGGGTAATATGACTGAATACAAAAGAGTAAAATGTCCCCAATGTGGTAATGAAAACCCACGTAAGCTCCACGAAGAACCAGACAGGAATAATGTGCTTTATTATAGTATAGGAAAAGCTATTTCAGCCTACCGCTAAAGCAGGGCACACCTGTTTATGCCAGGAATATGAAATGCGGTGGTTGTGGTAACATCTTCAAAAAAGATTAAATAATTAATTTATTCTTTTTCTTATTTTTTAATTTCACATTAAGGATAAAACTATTTTATTTTGAGCTTTCAACATATCTTCCAAAATAAGTTCCATTGCATCTTTAATATCTGGATTATTCTCGGGAATACTGCGTTTTGCGTTCACACTTGACATTAACACTTCATTTAGTCCACGTAGTATCATATCTGGGCTATAGAAGGGTCTTCGTGATGCCCACCATTGCTGACAGCTATGAATTCCTCGATCTAACAGATTTCTTGCATTATTGAATATCCTTTTTTTCTCATTATCCATACTGTCGAGATATTTTGCTGATAAATGAATTAATGTAAGGGCATACATAAAAAACCTGTGTTGTTCTATATGTATTTCATTTTGAGGGTCGAACCATAGAGGGAATGGAACATCAGCAGCAATATCATATGGCATTGTTGACCAACTTGAATCTCTTGGAACTTGAGTAAACCCTTTAGGAAATTTATTAATAATTTCTGAAACCGTGCAAATTTTTATGTCTTTTCTATGAGGAATTACTTGGAATAATGGAATTAAAAAGTTATTTATTGCATGCTTTACATGGTGGCCAAAAGTTTCACCATCCATAGCTAGAATAACGTAATAATCCTCAGAAGTGTCCTTGTAATATAATCGATTAATAAATGCATCGATATTATTTATTTTATCGAAAGCGCAGTCAATTGAGATGTAATCATCTCTAAATAGTAATTTTAATCCATTTGGATGGATGGATATATTAGTTGTGGGAAAATCTGATAAAGTATTGGCAATTCCACTCATAATTATCCAATCAAAACCAGCTTTTTTTACAACCTTAAAAACTTCTTCAGAAACAGCCATTTCTGGTGGAAAAAATCCTTGAGGATTATATTGTTCCCCAAAAAAATGCCGATTTGTCTCATGATTTAACGTTATTTGACGCTTAATTTCTGGTTCAGGAATTAAAGGAAGTAAAGGATGGAATTTACCTGAACCTGTAAATTCAATTTGCCCTATGGATGCTAGAGTTGTAATTGCTCCTATTATATCTTTATATCCAAAATCATGTAATTGTTCAGTCAATGTTCCATTGATGTTGAGAGTTATTTTAGCATCTGGGTTATCTTTTAACGCATCAAATATTGGTTTGTATGATTCATTTACAATTTGTTTGATTACCAATGGGATCTGTACAGGGGGTTGATAAATATGAAATAAAAAAGCAAAATAAACAACCATATTATAAATTAAAAAATCCACTTTTTTTAATCTTCATAATTCTAATTTCAAAGTAATATTAGATTTAATTTAGAATTAAATTATAAATCTCTTTCATTTTATAAATATTAATTTGTCCTGGTGCTGTCTGTTCGTCCAATGAAGCATATGTCATAAAAGATCCATTAGTAACACACATAATTCTTGAGAAAACCCCTAAAGTTCCTATACAAAATGAAATTATGCGCTGATTTGAATTTGAGTAATTTTTACATATTTTTAAAGGTATTAGATTATCCTCAAAAGTTTGAGCAGTAAATATTATCTTATAAATATTATCTCTAAGCATTTGAGGGTTCATTGATAATCGTTTAATTAGTTTATCGTAAAAATGATGAATAAGATCGGTGCCTTCATCATATGTTAATGTTTTAACGAGATTATGGTACGAAAAAATTAATTTAATACCTCTTTGAGAGGCTAAATTAATGATTTCCTTTAGGTGGTTATCATTAGTATTCATCTCTATATCGATATAATCTGGTTTAGTCTCTATAAAAATTTTTATAATTTTAAAGCGTTCATGTTGTTGTATTTCAATTTGACCACCCTCAGATGAATTTCTGAAAGTAAAGATAACAGTAGCATGAGGATGGATAAGATTCAATAATCTTTTTAAGAAATCTGTAGAAATTATTTTTACATTAGGAATATAATCAAATCTCAATTCAATTAAATCAGGTTTTGATTTTATTGCATGATGGATAACTGATTTACTATCTTTAATACTTATAAATTTAAAAGGAATCGAGACACATAAATTATACTTCATTATTTAGATTAAAAGAAAGGAATTTTATATTTCTATAATTTTCTTTATATCATCTTCAGTGAAACTCAAAGTATCTGTTGCATCGACTTTTTTTAGTTTTCCTCTTTTCTTGTAATATTTAATAAGTGGTTTGGCATTTTTTTCATAAGCATCCAATCTATTTTTTAGAGTTTCTTCATTATCATCGGCTCTTTGCTCAAATCTAATTTCAGCACCACATTTATCGCATAATCCTTCTACTTTTGGTGGGAGTGTGTATTTATTGTATATTTCTCCACAATTATTACAACCATACCTCCCTAAAATTCGTTTAAATATAATGTCTCGGGAAACTTGTAGTAATAGGAGTAAATCTATATCAGTTATGTCTGTTAAAGCTTTAGCTTGAGGCAATGTTCGAGGAAATCCATCAAGAATGAAGCCATTTTTTTTAATATCCTCTCTATTCAATCTATCTCTAACCATTTCAATAGTAATATCATCAGGCACTAATTCTCCTATATCCATGTAGCTTTTGGCTTTTAGTCCTAGCTGTGTTTCGTTTTTCAAATTTTCTCGAAATATATCTCCAGTACTTATATGAACGATTTGAGGTGCAACTTTTTTAATCTGTGAACTGAAAGTGCCTTTCCCCGCGCCTGGAGGACCAAATAATATAAATTTTTTCATAAAATCATCTTTGACTTTTTATAATTTATTAAATTGATTACTTTTTTAAATAAAAAATAAAATTTAAAGTTATAATAAATATCTTAAATTAAAAAGAATTGCTTATTTATACTCCTTTGATTCATGGAATTCTTTAATAAGATTTATAATCTGTGCTTTTCGATAGGCAGAAGGGACTGTTATATGATTTTCAGCACAATAAACTTTCAGTTGTTTAACTGTCCATGTTTTATAATCAATTGCTTGTTTTGACTTCTCTTCATTCATTTCAGAAGTTATTTTTTCTAGTATCTCGATAGCTTCAATAATATTTAACTTATTATTGAAGTGTATACGTAATTTATGCCCATCTAACTCAATTATTTTATTTGGTAATCCTTTAATAGGGCCCCACTCTGATTCTTCAATAGGTTTGTTAAAAATTTCTGTTTTTTTAATAATTATTCCATAGAGATTATTTTTTCCTATTAAAATATAATTTCGTTTATAGCCAACAGGGGTATTAATTTGAAGGACTCTAGTTAATGCATCTTTATTTGATTTGTAAGGAATGCTCCTAAATTCTTTTGAAGGTTTAGTTTTAATATATGCAGGTTTTTTATAAAGCTCAGACTGAGTTTGGTGGTTAGAAATATTAAAGGAAGTGAGTTGTGGTTGATTAACGTCTTCTTTCTCAGGGATTTTCTGTATCATTAAGCCAAAGGTATTTAAAAACTCAAAAGGTTCTTCACCTTGATCAATTGAAACTATTTTACATCGATGAAAATTTGCTAAATAGGTTAACTCTTGCTGTAGATCTTGGGCAACACGTGAAGCAATAAACTTTTTTCTCACAGTTGATTGATGTCCCTTCCAAATATATATTTTTCTTAAATCTTCTTTTACAATTAATACCACTTGTGAATCATGTAGGATTTTATTACCATTATCTTGAGAAAGTTCTTGTTCTGTTATGTTTAATCTTTCTTTTTCACCAGAATCCTTTAATTCAAAGACCATAAAGCTAGAATAGTTATCAAGCACATTCATTTTTTACTCTTATATTTTTGAATTCTTTATGTTAGTTTTTAATTTTTTTTTCATTCCTAAATTATAAGAGAGAGCAAATGAATTGTAATTTCTGAAACCTAAATTTTATATATTTAACCTGTAAAATATGAAAATTCAATTTTTTTAATTAAATTTTCAACTAATCGTTTCTCTCTTAAATTAAAAAATTTAGTAAAATCACTTTTCATTGAAGAACCGTAATAAGAGTTCCCAAAAAATGTATTTACTTTTCTTATTGAATCTAATAAGAGCTTTCTATTTCCTATATGGAGATATATTGAAATATCGTTGATAATCAAAACTGGTGTTGGATTTTCTTTAAATAAGTATAAGATTTCATATGTTTTTTTATAATTATCACAAGCTATATTATAAAGTTCCTTCACATTTCTTGATTTAAGACGAGGTGGGATAATCTCTCCTTTAAAATATAAATTATTACATTTGATACTACCATTATAGTAATCTTTAACTTTACCTCCAACTTTCATATCCTTTATTATATGGAGTGGAGGGGCAAAATCTAAAATACTAATATTGTTTGGCTCGAAATTCTTAGTTTCTACGAGAAATTGGATAAATTTGGCAGTATAATACGTCTTTTTTGTGTTGATTTCTCCATATAGGAGAGTTTTATATCCAATGCAATTATTAAAATTAAATTTATTTAAGAACATTATGGCATAAAAAATTTATTTTTAAAAGAAATTCTTCCAGGATATTCCTTGACGTTTAAGGATTTTTAGCATTAAAAAACCTAAAATACAACCAGGTATACTTGCAGCAGCAAATAAGCCCCACCAATAAAAGAGAGTTACTGGAGAAATGAAATTAGCGATTGTAGCTGCAATAAATACTGTACCTATTGGATCTGTTAAAGCTGCGTATTCTACATAATCCGGTTTTTTCTTCCGTAAAATGTGAGCTATGATTCCAACTATTAAAGCACCTGATATACCCCCATGAAATGCATGGATTGAGCCAATTCCTAGAGGATATCTAAAGATTGCAATACCTAATGATGTGACGCAAGCAAATGAGAGACCTATTAAAACACCAGTAATACCGTTAATAAAATGGGCCATCGGAAAAATCTTAGGTCCACCTACTTGCTCAACCCAGGCAAATGGATTAAAGAATGCTAACACAACCCCAATAGCTATAAAAATTCCAGCAGTTGCCACTTTTTTTGTAAGGTTAGTTTGAATTATAGATTTCTCTTTTTCTT
>SMTZ1_10031903_pt1 | contig 10302 bp, 8 predicted proteins | sample DeeMarSWOR136_30_FD_25667 | JGI IMG/M metagenome (IMG submission 25667) | reverse complement strand
TACCCTCCTCATTGGCATCTCGCAGCGGACCGACAACTTCTTCTCTGGCATCAAGAACTTCTTTTGCCAGCGGCTCCTGCATCAGTGAAATTTCTTCGTCGAGCATAGCCACAGCCCGCTCAGATATATTTGAGCGTATCTTTTGCACAATATCTTCATCGGCTCCATAAAGCGCCACCGCTAATCTCCCCGGCTCCACGGATCGCAGCGCTTCCTGCAGAGACCTGTCTGCTATTGACGGAATATCTTCCCACGTTATCATTAAACGCCTTACCATAGTGGAGGTTTCCTCATCATGCTTGTTGAGCTCATCAAGCATTCGGTCTCGCAGGTCTTTTTCCAGACCACTTAATACAATAGCCAGTTTTCTTAGAGTCTGCTCCGGTTTTTCCGGAAGAGCCTCCCCTTTAAAACTCTCCAGCCGTTCGCTAAATGTAAATGCTATCCGCTGCTTCACTCCACTGCCCACCAGTTCCGGATTCGTCATCCTGCACACAGCTTTAAGCCGAGCTTCTTCGCTTAAAAGTGCCAGGACTTCCTGCTAATTCGTCCGTGCTTGCCAAACGAATATCCATAAACAGGTCTTTATTTCCCGTAGCCTTTTTAACCCGGGATCGGATTTGCTCGGCCCTATCCTTGTCAAGTACACTCACAAGCATTTCGTCGAAAAAAGTTTTCATATTAAATCTATAAGTTTGTTTTTTTTGAAGTGAGCTACAGAACTCATGGGCAACTTTCGCTTGTTCTCTGGCATCGTCCTGCTCCGAGGCGTCGATTCGCGCAAGCTCCATAGCAATCTCTTGAATATCTTCGGTATCAAGTCCCTTGAGCAGCTCAGTAGCAGTCGCACCATCCAGACTCATCAACAACATCGCAGCTTTTTGTTTACCCGTCAACATCGCTTAGTTAATCCCTCTTTTGAATATTTCATGCTAATATCTCTGGCGATTTTTACTACAGGCAATATTGGCCTGCTATTCTGTCAAGCATTGCATTCTTCTTCTATAAATGCAAGCTCACCTTTCTCATTCATTTCGCGCAAGACCCGGACAATTTCCTCTCTGGCTTCTTCAACATCTTTCTTTTTGTAAGCTGACATGAACATCGCTTCCTCTTCCAGCATAACAGCCATTGGCTCGGAGATATTGGATTTCATTTTCCGAAAGAATCTTTCGTCGGCTTTGACCAACGCCAGCCCTAACTTCCTTACATCAATTCGTCTCAAGGCCTCTTTCAGCGACCTGTCAGCGATTTGCGGAATGTCCTCCCATACTATCATCAAGTCAGCTACCATTTCACCGGCCTGCCTGTTTTTTCCCTGTATGGCGCCAAGCAGACCATCTCGAATCTCTTTACCCAGGTTTCGCAAAACAACAGCCAATTTTCTCAAAGACGTCTCAGACTGTGCTGGTAAAGGTCCACCTGCGCCCCCGTTCTTGCTTTCGCAAGAACGCACGGGGGCAGCAATAGCCTCAAGACGTCTGCAAACTGTTCCTGCTATCCGTGTTTTTGCTTCGGCGCTCATAACTCCACAACCGCTCATCCTGCTGACAACACTAACTCGGATACCCCAATCCAAAAAGCTGAGCACCTCCGAGTTTTTGTCCTCCGGCAGTTCTGATAAAACCACCGCAGCAGTCTGAGGGTGCTCATTCTCCAGAATTGTTGCTACCGTTTGAGAGTCAGCGGAACGAATAGATATGAAAGGGTCGTTTTTGTACAGCAGTTCCTGTATTCCTGTCTGGATCTGCTCTGTATTCTCTTCACCTACAGTACTCTTCAATAATTCTTTTAGGAAACCCTTTAGACGAAAACCATGGTTGGTCCGCAGCGAATTACAAAACTGTCGGGTAAGTTTCAAGCTTTGCCTGTTCCTGCTGGAACCAGCGGCATCCAGATGTGCCAGTTCCATTGCCAATTCCTGTACCACTTCGGTATCAACACCTTTGAGAAGCTCGGAAGCAGTTACCGTATCCAGACTCATCAACAACATTGCAGCTTTTTGTTTACCCGTCAAAGCCGTTTTAGTATCTCGTTTCCGCTTGTCAAAAGTCTGCAAAGGACGGGTACCCACCTTGTATCTCGCTGTAAGAGATTTTCTTTTCGAAATTTGATATTCCTTGCTCAGCATTCGATATTCGCGTCTTGTATATCGTGTTGCTTATTTTTCGCTATACGAATCACGATTCACACATGGCGATCTTTAGTCCCCCTTTTCTTCGAGCCAACTGGCAAACAATTGCTTGACGTGCTCAGGGTCTTGTTGCACAGCATTAGCTATCTGTCTGCGCAAAACCAATGGTTCCGAGATCCCGCCTCCACCAGGAAGAAGCCCGGCGGCCCCTTCAGCTTCGGGCAATTGCCCTGCTGCGGCAGTCGATGTCACCTTGCTCTTTGCACCACGGAACATACGAAGAACGAGCAGCGCGCAAACTGCCATAATGCCAAAGGAAGCCTGGCGGGCGATTGCTATATAGCGAGGCCAGCTGGACGGCTCTTCTTCAACCAGTGATTCAAGCGGACGATTGAACTTAACATCAACTACTTTGATTGCAGTTTCATCCTCAAGACCAAGAGCATTTTGGATAATTGCCACCACATCAGATTCCTGCATTATCTTTGCGGCAGTACTACCGGAGCCTGTATCATTAGCGTCTGAAATCGACAAGTCAACAAATGCAGCTACTTTCAGAGATTTTATTTGGCCCGGCAACACAATCTCCTGCGTTACAGTCTTGCCAACCTCGTATTCAGTAGTGATTGTTTCATCTTTCTTTGTGCTTCCCGGTATGGCTGGCCCACCCTCGGCCGATGGTGTGCTGGCTCCATTTTCAGAGCCGCTTACAATCTCTTCTTTTGTAGGCACTCCCTTTGGCTCAAGCTTTTCTGTAACGGTGCTAACGCTGTTCATATCAATAATGGCACTAACCCTTACCGTTGCCCGGCCGGGTCCCAAAACGGTAGCAAGCATATCCTCAACCTTGCTGGCCAGGTTCTGCTCAACCCTTTCCCTGTAATCCTGAACAGTACTTGCCCCGCTGGCCATAGTTGGGTCAGACTCACGAGAAAGAAGATTGCCCCGGCTGTCTATCACGGTAACATTTTCGGATGTAAGCCCCTCAACACTGCCGGAGACCAAATGAGTAATTGCTGCAATATTCAAAGTGCTTAATTTATAACCTGGTCTTAGCCGAAGAACCACAGAAGCGCTGGTTTTGCCGGCATCAGTTGTAAAAAGCGTTTGTTCAGGGCTTACTATATGAATACGGGCGTGAATTACACCGTCTATCATTTGGATGCTCTTGGCGAGCTCTTCCTGTAGTGCTCGCTTGAGATTAACACTTTGAACAAATGGACTGACGCCGATTTTTTCATTATCAAATATCCTGTAACCGCCCTGCTCACCTATCGGTAGACCCTCTTTTGCCATATCCAAACGAAGCTGATAAACCTGTTCTCTCGGCACGTAGATACTTGTCCCGCCATTTCGCAATTCGTAAGCAATGCCTTTATCACTGATTTTCTCTGTAATCTTAGCCGCCTCTTCGGGTGCAATTTCCTGATATAGCATTCTCATATCAGGCCTGCGGGCCCAATATGTAAGCAGAGCACCGGCAGCAACAAATGTAAGGAAAAGCGCAATAAGCAAGGCCCGCTGAACGAGACCTATCTTTTGCCAAACAGCACTTATCTTTTGGAAAAAATTCATTAAGCCCTTTCATTAGTTGGAGAATGGTAATTGGTAAGTTGTTCATCGGCTACTCACCACTCACTACTCACCAATTACAACGGCATATTCATAGTTTGCTTATACGCTTCAATCAGCTTATTTCTAATGCCCACAAGAAGCTTAAAACTTATATCAGCTTTAGCCACCGCCGAGATCACTGAGGTGATATCCTCATTCTTACCCGATAATAAATCCTTTATGGACATATTTGAGGACTGTTGAAGGTCAGAAACGTTGGATATGTAGTTCTTCACCGCATCAGCAAAGTCCGCCTTCTTGTCATCGGAATCCTCCAGTTTCGGCATCCCGGAAAAACCGAGATTGTTCCTGGATTGTACCGAGTGGGATTCCAAGATACTCTTCATTGAGTTTTGGACACCACTTATATTCGCATTTAAGTTAACCATTACTTATTCCTCAACTTATCGAAGTAATTCGAGCGTGGTTTCCACCATTCGCTGATAACGCTTCAAGACCGCTACATTGGCTTGATACATCCGTGTTGCAATATTCAGATTCATCATCTCAAGCGGCAAATTTATATTGGGCATTGAAACGTATCCCTGCTCATCCGCCCGCGGGCTGCTGGGATCATAAACCCTAAGAAAATCGCCCATATCCGGAAGAATTTCGCCCAGCTCAACACCGCCCAAATCACCATCTGATTCGAACGCCGCTTCGAGTCTGCGATAAGGCTCACCCTTGCCGGCATCGCTTGTTCGGGCATTGGCAACATTAGAAGAAATCACTTCCATCTGTTTGCCCTGTGCTTGCATACCCGAAATTGCTATATCAATAGGGCCGAAGAGATTGTCAACTTCCATTTTCTGTCCCTTTCTCTTTCTTTGCCGGGCCTTGTCCTACTCACCGCCAACCGCAGCAACAAACAATGAAGTACTACCTTGAACCTACGTTCATTGCCAATTCAATCGCTTTGTACTTCTTGTTGAGCAGCCGAATAAATGTTGTGTAGCGAAGACTATTTTTAATCATTGCACCAACTTCGTTTTCCAAAGTAACGTCGTTGCCGTTTGACTTTACCGGTGTCTGTCTGGGCCTATAAATCTGCGGCTCAAGTTTACTAAGGTCAACTGAACTGGATGAATCCAGGGATTTGGCAAGTAACTCTTCAAACTTTACATCAATCCTGCGGTATCCTGGGGTTTCAAGATTGGCAACATTATTGGCGATCGCTTTCTGGCGAAGGGCTTCAGCCTTTATGCCGGCCTCTATAATAGCTATTATACTGTTTGTTTTGGACATCTGAAGTTTCCTAATATCTACGGATTCCCGCAAAGCCGTATCCTTGCACAAACCTTGTCTCTCAGGATATATTAGCAAGAATCGTGCCAAACGCTTAAAGCTGGTCATTTTCAGCATATTAACCCCTATCTTGTGTGAAAAACCGCTTTAAGTCCGAATAATCGGTTATTTAAGAGGCACCAGCGATGTCAGGATTTTATACAATGGCGTTCTTTTTTACATGCCTTCCCTTCTCCTAAAGTTCTTGAACCTACTTATCCTCAATCCACACCGGAAATTCTTTCCTGCCACCAGGAATATTTCTCCATCAACACCGCTAACAGCAAGGTATTTTTGATTTATTGCCATCTTTTCAATATTCATAAGTTCAGTATTAACAAGCTGTTATCATATACAAGGGACTGGCACAACAGTTGCTACTATAAAGTTTAGAGTGCCTAAAGTGTGAAGTGCCTAAAGTTAAAAGGGATGAATAATGAATATTCAGCAAGGAATATCGAAACTCGATTCTCGATACTCGATACTCGATTCTAACTTTTTACGAGTATCGAGCATCCAGCATCGAGCATCATTCCTTATTCGATATTGGATATTCTTTTTTGTAACTTTAGCTCACTTTAGCTCACTTTAGGCACTTTAGTTGTATGAACACGAACTTGTTGACAACTGATAATATGTTGTTCACGGGAGCAGCCGTCGCGGCCCCTCCTGCATCCAAACCTAACACATTCGCAAATGCCACTCAGTTTTCCCGTACGGCAGATGATACTCCACCGCTTTCTAACAATCCAGAATCAACTACGTCCGATAATATACTTACTATCACCCAAAATGAGCCCGCAACCAAGCCTATGGAAGATTTTCGCCATACGCTTCGCAAAACAGCAGCAACTGAAGCGCCTCAACAAGAACAGGATAATACAAAACTACAAGAGAACGGCTCTGCCCCTTACAAGGCTGTCCAGCCGGAAATAGTACAGGACTGGTTGGCGCAATACCGTCAAATGGTCCAAAACGGCAAAGAAGGTCTTTCCACCATTACCGATATCAAGCCGAAAGCCGGCTATGAACTCGCCCAACTGCTCACCAGCTTAAAAGCTGACAAATCCCCTCCTGTTACTGGAAAAGCAGCCAAATCAGCCGAAATCAAACTTCTTATAACTACCGACAAAGGCCAACTTGGACTTAAAACTGTTTTGCCGGATACATCCAAGGGCCAACTTGGACTCAAAACCGTTTTATCTAATATATCCGAGGGTACTGCCGATACTCAGCCTGTACAAGATAGCAACATCGATACAATACTGGTACCAAATAGTATGGTCGCATCCACAAAAGCTCCAGGCAATGGGGAAAACGCCAAAGAACTGATTCCTAATGCCCTTGTTGATGACGGCGGCAAAACAACCGTAACTAACGATAAAACGGCTTCAGGGGATAATTCAGTTGCCGCCGGCAGCCCCAAAAGCTCTGCATTGAGCGGCAAAAAACTGGGAACTGATAATTTTGTTGATGATGACAGCAAAACGACCAACGAAGTAACAACCCTGACAGATAAGTCAGCCATTCCCGGCAATGACAAGACTCCGACGTTGAATACCAACTTTCCATTGGTTCAGCCCAAATCCACCGAATCCCAGTCTCAGCCTGTCGGGACTACTCCCGAAAAATCTGCACAGATGATTACTGCGAAACCATCAGACAATACAGCAGCCGCCCCTGAAATAGCCTCAGAATCATCAGTGGGCAACGACAAAGAATCCTCACGTGCCGGGAACAAACTCTCAGATAATCCAACTGTCCAGGAGTTAAATGTAACAGCCGTCCAAGTATCCACCGGCCAAACAAAAAACCACGGCGGTCCTACCTCCAACGATAGCTCTAATTCAGACCTCGAAAAAATACTTTCGCACAACAATCCACAAACTCCCGTTACAGAGCAATCCCACAACTCCGCAGAGGGTGCAAAGGTCATTGCTCTGCCGGGGCAAACTTCACCCAGTAGTGTCTCTGCAGACATTGGGAAACAGATTCTTGAATCTATTCACAGCTCTTTCAGAGAAGGGCAGGACCAGCAGATTACGATTCGCCTTAATCCACCGGAACTTGGAAAGGTTTTCATCAAATTCGATGAGCAGGACTCCCAAATAATAGGCCTATTGGAAGTCAGCAGGCCCCAAACCAGAATAGAGATACAGCAGGCACTGCCACAGATAATCCAAAACCTTCAGAATTCAGGCATTCATATCAAACGGCTTGAAGTTGTGCTCTCCGAGGGTGAACAACCAGAGCAAGAAGCCCTTAAAGACCAATCGCTGCAAAACGGCTGGACCCAGCAACATGACTCAACAAATTCAAATATGGGGGTAAATAATCCCGATACCAACGGGATTAAAGAATGGTTAATAAACAATAATAGCTACGAGAACATTTCCGAATTACAGGAGGCGCTCACTACTGACGGCTCTATAAATATGCTGATATAGATATACTGACGATAAATCCTGAAACCACTACAAACTGTCAGCAACTGCAAGTACGCGCCTATTCGGCTTGTAACCAACAAGAGAACCGAAACTTAATCTTTTACACTTCGACTTTCCTATTCTCCCACTTGCCATGCGTTCAACTTAGGTCTTTATGGCGAAGCCGAATTACCGACTTTCATGCGGATTTATCAACGAAGTAAGCTCTCTGGCGACCCTTGAAATAACCGGTTTCCACTCTCCCCTTTCGGCCTGCCTAAACAGACGCATGGTGGGATACCAGCGAGTCCTGTCACCTTCAAGGCCCCACCTCCAGTCTGGCGTAGTGGGCAACATAGTCCACACTTTAACGCCCAGAGCACCGGCAAAGTGAACTGTTGAATTGTCCACAGAAATTACCAAATCCATTGCGGCCACTTGGGCGGCAAAACTTTCTAAATCCCTAAGAGGGTCAATCCTCTCATCTTTCAAAACTTCCACACCGAACCGCTCATAGGCCGCTCGCAATTCCCTCGAGCACTCTCCGTATTGCAGATTCACAAACCGTGCTCCTGCGACCTTCAATATTGGGCCCCAGTACTCCAACCCGATAGACCTTTTCTGCCCCTCCTGGCTGTTCCCGCTTCTGAAGCTTATCCCCACCAGCACAGGAGCTCCATCCACTTTGTATTCGCTGCGAAATCGGTCGCGCAGCTTTTCGTCAGGGACCAAAAAGGGATTCTGAAAGCACATTGAATTCGGTGACAATCCCAGCACACGTGGAATGGAGGCCATCGGAATCTGATGGGTAATTGATGGGTCTTTTAGCAAAGATGCCGGAGGATCGCTCCGTTCAACAACAATAGCTCCCGGAAAGCTTCTCCTCAGAAGCGACACCAGCCGGCGATCACATTCGACAACCACGTGAATGCCCCGCGACAGTATATGCCGGATGAGTCCTGAAAACTGTACTTCGTCGCCGATACCCTGCTCGGCCCATACGAGCAGCTTTGCTACACCTTCCACAGAACCATTCCACCACTGCTGGGAGAACGGTCGTAGAGGTGTGGAAAAACCGGCATGTTTCCAGCGCCATTCATATTCAGCCCATCCCTGTTCAAATTGAGCCCTCAGCAGCAGGACAAGTGAACGGTTGTGATGGGCCTCTGCACATTCAGGATCGATAGCAATCGCCTTTTCAAAGGCGGTGTTTGCATCAGAAAATCGGCCTAGCTCCATCAACGCGGTACCAAGATTATTGTGGGCTTCCACGCAGGACGGACGCATAGCTATAGCCTTTTCGCTTGCACAAACAGCCTCTTCAAAGCGTCCCTGCCGGTTAAAAAGAACTCCCAGGTTATCACGGAATTCGGCTGAATCCGGGACCAGGCTTACCGCCTTTTGCAGATTCCCAACCGCTTCTTCAAATCTACCTTGAGCAATCAGCACCATACCGAGATTGCTCAGGCCCTCGGCATATTCGGGGTCAAGGTTTATTGCTTTCTCGTATGATGCTATCGCGTTTCCCAACTCTCCCTTTTTCTTCAGCGCCAACCCGAGATTGTTGTATGCCTCCTTGAAATCACCCTGCAGGCGGATTGCCTGCCTGCAGGCGATTACTGCCTCATCCAGATGGCCCAGCTTCATCAGCACAACAGCAAGGTTATTGTGGGCCTCGTGAGACTTTTCCAGCTTATGCAGCGCTATTCCCAGGTTGTTATGGATGTGGGCATGCCCGGGTGCTTGCCTGATGGCCTCCCGCAGAAGTTGCACCGCTTCGGTGTATTGGCCCCTTTGACTATGAAGAGCGGCGAGCAGTTGCATCGCATCGGCTTGGCGGGGAACCTCCTGAAGGACCAGCCGGCAGAGTTGTTCAACCTCCAAAAAACGTCCCATATCGTAGTAGGAAAATGCGAGGTCCAGAGCTTGCTCAACGGTCAATCCGGATAAAGAGCTGCCGGAGAGAGTTTCCCTGCTTCCCCCATCGGTTTTCCTGAACCGGCGAGTATTGTTTTCATTCTCTCTGTCGTTGTTCGGTAACAACGCGAGTCTCCCATTTGCGACATGCGGTGTTGATAGACCTTAGAAAAGCTTCACTTATTGTCTGAACTATACTCCATTATGAAGCTTCAGACAAGAATTATCCTTCGTTATCAAGGCATTTATAGATTAAGAACATTTTTCGAGATTAAGAATATTTCCCAAATTTCTATAACAACAATCCACAAAATCCAGTCTGGATTGTCCGATAATTTAGCAAATTTATCCATTTTTTTTACTGTTTTTAACAGCCTGTCAGCGATATCAGCTCCAATTTCATCCGGATTACCGGTCCAATGATTTTGCTGGTACTTACACCAAAGAAATCCCTCAAGTCTGTTTTGTTTCAGTCGATAATTGCCGTAGGAAACAAATTCTTCCAGCGTGCTTGTTGCACGTTCTAAATAGTATTTGTGGCTTTTGACAGGACCAAGAAAAATTTGTTCGGTACTTTTTATTAAGGAGTCAAAAATATGTTAGCAATTAAGAACAACCTTATGGCAGTAAACGCTGCAAGGCACTTGGGCAGGAGCTATGATGCCCTGGCCACATCGGTCGAAAGGCTGGCGTCGGGTTTGCGCATCAATAGTGCAAAGGACGACGCAGCCGGCCTGGCTGTTCGTGAGTTGATGCGTGCCGACATCGCTGTGCTTCAGCAGGGTTCTCGTAACGCTCAGGACGGCATCAGCTTACTACAGGTGGCAGAAGGTGGTATGCAGACAATCAACGATCTGATCGTACGTATGAAACAGTTGGCTGAACAGGCGGCTACGGGTACTTATTCTACCGCACAGAGAACCATTA
>SMTZ1_10008438_pt1 | contig 10302 bp, 8 predicted proteins | sample DeeMarSWOR136_30_FD_25667 | JGI IMG/M metagenome (IMG submission 25667) | reverse complement strand
ACTTACTCTAGTCTCCATTTCTTCTTCAAGGTAAAACGCATCTAGGACATACTCATTATTCTTTACTTCTTCAATGGATTTTAGAAGCTTTTCTCTTGTTCCTTCAATTTTTAGAAATAACATATCCCCTTTACCTATTGTCTCTTTTAAGTGTTCTGGGGTACCCTCAGCAATAATTGTTCCATAATCAATTATCGCTAATCTATCTGAAAGTACATCCGCTTCGTCCATATAGTGCGTCGTTAAAAATATTGTCTTATCACGTTTTTTCAATTCAAAGATATAATCCCATATTAACCTTCTCGTTTGAGGATCTAATCCTGCTGTAGGTTCATCAAGAAATAGGATGCTAGGATCATGAACTAATCCAATAATTAAATTTAACCTTTTTTTCATGCCACCACTTAATTTTCGAGCTTTTGTTTTACGTTTTTCGTCCAATCCAACTTTATTAATTAGATTATTGGCTCGTTGCTTAAGAATTGACGAATTTACTGTATACATTTTTCCGAAGAACATTAAGTTTTCATATACAGTAAATTCTTCATAAAAAATGTTTTCTTGTGGTGTTATTCCAATAAGTTTTTTTACTTCTGTTGCTTCTTTTACAACGTCAAAATTATTTACTCTACCTTCTCCGCTTGTCGGTTTTAGGTAACAAGAAAGAATATTAATAGTTGTTGTTTTTCCGGCACCATTTGGTCCTAAGAACCCAAAACATTCTCCCTTGTTTATTTTAAAAGAAATTCCATCTACTGCCTTTACATCTTCAAAGTATTTCTTTAAGTCTTTAACTTCTATTGTAACATCATTGTTATTTACTTTTTCATGTTTTGCGGATTCCATTTTTTACATCTCTTTTTATTAAATTTTTTTGGTTTCCTTTTTAAGTAACCTATTTTTTTATTAAAAGGTTTTTTAGACCAATTTTTAGTTAATCTAGTAAAAGTGATCAGATATTTATAATAGAAAGTTAGAACTTTTTTAGTTAAGAAATTTTTACTATATTTTTTTTAAAGGAATCATTTTTAATTTTTGATGGAAGTATTTTTCTTCATTAAATCTAGCAGTGTAGACATTACAAATTATACAATTAAAGATATTCCTGGTTCATCCGGAAGATTAGATGTAATTTCTAGATGCATTCTTGCTGCCTTATTGAACCAAAAAGGATTTAATAATAATATCCAAATTTGGGTATTTTTAGAAAAATATGGTACTTTTATATTTGACCCTGAATCATTGGATGAGGAGGTATTTCCAAAAAATGAAATTCTACTTACAGAATATTTTGTAGATTTAATTCAAAATAGAACTGGTCAGCTAAAGTATAGTAAAAACCCTTTAAAAAGTATTATATACATTAATCAAGATATCTTTAATACATTGAAAGCTTATAAAAAGCAAAAATATTCTATATATGTTCTAGATGAGAGTGGTAAAGATTTCTTTAAATACATAAAAGAGATATCATCACAAGAGCACATTATTTTCGTTATTGGGAGTCAAACAGGTGAAATATTAAAATCAATAGAATTGATTGAGTTAAATCTACCAAATTTAAGTTTAGGAACTCAATCATATTTAGCTTCTTCCGTAATTCGATTAATAAGATTAAATTTAAAGTTATTAATATGAAAAATTTTTTATTTTAATGAATGTTAAAATTATAATATTTCTAAATTCGAAAGCGGCAATAAAAATGAGTGAAAAAGAAAAAGCGAATACAAAGAGACAAAATCAAAGAAATCTACTTGATAAATTTATTGATCATCCAGTGAGGCTTTTAATTAAGCATAATGTCTCTCCTAATTCTCTTTCTTTTATTGGTTTTATATTTTCTATTGCTGCTGCTTTTTTTATTTCAATTGGAGGACTCCACTTTCCAATATGGTCGGCTTGGATTGTACCTTTTCTAATGTTTTGGGCTGGAGCTTTTGATGTTTTTGATGGGGAAGTTGCTAGAAGAACTGGTCATAATTCAAGAGCCGGAGCATTCCTAGATTCAAATTTAGATAGATTATCTGATGCTGTAATTATTTTAGGCTTGATATTTGGAAATTTAATCGATTATCTATGGGGTTATATCCTTCTCTTTTTAGTAATAATGATTTCTTATATAAGAGCGCGCGCTGAAAATATGGGAATTGAAATGAAAGGGGTAGGATTTATGGAAAGAGCTGAAAGACTTATAATTTTGTGGTTCGCTTTTATTACTGAATCTTGGATCTACTATTTATCTAATCTTATATATGGCACTCATTTTAAATTATTTTTTCCTATTTTCATTATAATATATACAGGATTACTTGTTTTTACCATCCTCCAGAGACTTTTATATTCATTTAAATCTTTGCATGAAATTGATAAAGAAAAATTGAAATAAAGAAGTTCTTCTAAAACATTACATTAAAATCACTCGATATTGTTGAAAATTTGAGAGAAAGAATAAATTTTTTAAGCTTTATCTTATTCAAATAATTAGAACTAATTTCATCTAAAACTATACTAAAAAGGCTGATTTTAATTCCTAAAAAGAGAAAAAGTGGCGGTAAAAGCGGTTCAAGTAAAGGTCAACACTCAAAAGTTCAGTGCGCTAAATGTGGGCGTTTTGTTGCTCGAAGTAAAGCTAAAGCCGTTACAAGAAGGGTACCATTAGTAGATGGAAGAATGTATACAGAGCTTAAAAAAGCTGGAACAATTATTCAAGCTCCCTCTAAAACGAAATACTATTGTATTAGCTGTGCTATTCATTCTCATCAGATAAGTCAACGAGATAAGAGTTTAAGGAAAGATTAAGCTATAAATTAAGTGCTTTAAAGAACGAGGGTAAGGAGTATATTATTTCACAACCATTTTTACCTAACACTTCAATTATCGCACGTATTAAGAAACTATCTTTTAACTCATCTGTGGGATTATATATTTTGACTTTTGCATTTGGTTTTAATTTTAAAGAATAATTTTCAGCAATTCCAGTAAGATTATCATCAGTTCTTACAATTATACCTAATAACCCTAACTCATAATGAGATACAATGAATAAATATTGAAGCTCCTTTTCAGTATCTAGTTTTTCAAAATGAACAACTTCCAAATAATCTTCTTGAAGCTCCTTAGGTAATTTAAGGAATTGTATATGTGTTTTTTTTCCAGATATGTATGGAAAGGGAGTGTAGAATAAAATATTAAAGCTTGAAATTTTTTTAATCTGTTCATTATACTTCTCAATGTTTTTCACGGAATAAGCTTTGTCTAATAATAAATCTAATTTATCAACCATCATGTCTTCTGCTGAATATCCGTTCAATACCGTTGCAATATATGCTCTTTTTAATTTTTCAATCAGAATGTCGCTTCTAACTTTCAGTTTATAATCAATACTAATTTCTAAAGCTTCATTATAAAGGTTTACAGCAAGTTGCGAGTGACCCAGGGCTAGGAAATAATCTCCCAATTCACTAAAAACGATTATTGCATCTAAAAAGTTTTTTTTAAAATCCATATTTGAAACTTCTTCCATTATTCCCATCGCAGTTTTAGTCTCCTTTCCTTGGATATATAACGCAATAGCTTTACCTATTAGACATTTCAATTTTAGTTTATCATCCTTATAAATATCTGCTAGTTCTTCAGTGAAATTATAAGCCATAATTGCATTATCGTAAAGTCCATGAAACAGTAGTATAAGCGCTTTAACATAATTTAGAGTTAAACATGTTTGTTGATTATGTATTATGGTTGAGAATAATGCAGCTCTTTCAAGTGAATCTATAGCCGTGTTAACTCTTCCTAAGGAGACTAAAATAAAGGCTCGTAAAAACTCCATCTTAGATATCTCAGAGCAAATAAGAGATTCTACAATCTCATAACTTCTTAGTTTAGTTAATTCCCCCGCTGCTAACTGTAATAATGAAATTAAAAATCTATTACCTTTTTTTAAAAGCTTAGCAGCTTCATTAGATTCATTTTTAATAATAGATTCACGCGCTCTCTTAAGATATTCTCTTGAAATCTTTAAATTTTCTAAAAAATTTTGAATTTCATGAATTTTTTCTTCCTCACTCAAAGGTAATTTTTGATCTTCAATAAATTTTTCTGCAATTGCGATTTCTTGAGGGTATTTGCTAACTCCGATTTCAAATTTCATTTGTTCCTCTCTTTTATCAAGATAATGAACGTCTTGAGTTAATATAGAGTCTTGAGTAACATTTATAGCTTTTTCGATTAACCATTGTATTTTCTGTTCAGCAGGGTAAACATGGGCTCGTTCTATCATGTAATGTAAAGTATAATTCAAACTTTTTCTCCATAAAGTCTTAAAATAATTTCTCATTTGTTTATTCGGTATTGTCCTATTGATTTTAAGGAGAAAACTTGAAAGAGATAAAATATTGACTTTATTTTTCAAGATAGATGCCGTATTTTTTGCTAATTTAAAATCATCTGTAACTATATGTATAATTGAATCGTCATCCATCAATCTTTCACTCAAAGCTATCAATGACAAATCAGGATCTTGAGCAGGGAACTTGATATTCGATTTGTTTAACTCGTCCTTTATCATCTGAATTTCTGATCGCAAAATTTTTTCAATATTTATAAATGCTTTAAATCTATCTTTAAAAGTATGAGGTGCTTTAATCTCATCAAATACCCTTTCGGAAATATAATAATCAAGTCCTAATTCCTTTCCTGCATGTTCTAAATTTCTCAAAAAGTTTTTAGCTCTGATTGAGATGGCACAAATAAAAAAATTAGCATCGAAGACGATCATTTCTTTTGTTTCAACCATAATTTAAAATTTTCAACAAATAATTTTTACTAAATTCATGAAAAAAAAATTTTAACAATTATATTATAGATTAATTGTTTATATTGTTTTATTATGATTATTGAGGCTTCAATTTTTTTAGAACTGGAAAATTAAAAAATGAGAAATAATTGAATGGATTATCTTTTGATACTTAATATAATTAAGTGAATTTTAATGAAAATTATAAATGTTATTGGTTATTCTGGGACTGGCAAAACTTTCTTAATAGTGAAGGCCATTATTTTATTAAAGCAACAGTTAAGCTATAATTGTTCAGTAATTAAAAATATTCATGAACATAGAATAGATACACAAGGAAAAGACTCATATAAATTTACCGATGCTGGTGCGCAATATTCTATATCTAGAAACAAATTCAATGAAAATGTTATCTTCATTAAAAAGGATATTGAAATTCATAATATAATTAAATGGATTGATAGTGGTCCGTTAAAAACAGATGTATTATTCATTGAAGGGTTTAGAAATTTATCTTTTCCAACAATACTTTGTATAAATGATTTATCAGAAATCAAACCTCAGTTAACTGATCAGGTTAAAATGATATCTGGTTTAATTACAACTAAACCAAGTGAACTTCAAGAAGAAAAAGGGATTCCAATAATAGATATTTATAAGGAATTTGACATATTTCTGAATATTTTTAAAATAATATAGTATTGTAAAATATAAAAGAAATATCTAGGATTTATGCCAATAGGGTGTAAGTTGTTGACACATTAATTTGAAGTTTTCTTTTACATCCTTATTCTTATTTGAAATTTGGTCTAAAAAATATTTGTTCAATTTAGAATAAATCTCATTTTTATCTTTTGGATTTTTAATTAATAATCTAATTTCAGATATAAAGTCATTTAATGGGGAAATAAGCTCATTGATTAACCATTCTTCAAATGTAATTTGATCTTTGTAGGATATGAAATTGTAAGTTATAACAAATCTAGCGATATCCCTAAAATTATAAAATTTTTCGTCGAATTTTGATGAATGAACTTCAACTTTATATGACTTTAATTCTTCCATTAAGTAATTTCTATTCATACTAATAATATAATCTGGCCAAACATCATCTGAAACGTTTAGATCCTGGAAAATGAATAATTCTAATACTCTTAAAGCGATATTTTTACCAATATATCTACTTCGAGGGTCTATAAAATTTTTAGATGCTTGATTAGGATTAGTTTTAATGAATATTTTCTCAATTAATGTATATAACATACGACAAACGTGATCTATTATAATTGTGAATGAAAAAGGTTTATTTTCAGGATTTTCTGTTATTGATTTATTTTCTTGATCGATTAATGATAAAATTCTCAAATTTAAACTCCTTAGGAAGGATTTAAAAAACTCATAATTTAAATGATTAATTTGTTTATGGAAAATTTTCTCAAAAAGTAGATCAAAATTATCAAAATTAGAAATGATTGAAAAGTAATCTAGAAAAACTTCAATCTCTTTAATAGCTGATGCATTAATTACGTTTTTCAATTTTTTATTGCATTGATTCAATTTCAATTTAAATTCTTTGGGTAAAAATAACAAATCACCAACTTCAAATGCTTCTAAACTTCCACTACCAAAATAATACTTCATATAGAGTAAAAATAAATTAAATTGCGATTTCACCGATGGTAAATTATTCGCTTGAAAGGTGGAATATAAAGTGGATTTTTTATCAATAAAGTCGAATATTTTAATAAGAGCATTCTTCTTTTCTTCTGTGTAATTAAAATTTGCTAAAAAATCTCTTTTTATCACATCAATTTTTGAAAAAACTGAATCTTCAACACGAGAACAAACGAAATTTAAGAAATCTAATAATGGAGAAAAATTTTGTAATAAATTACATTTTTTGTAGAAATAATATAATAAATCTACCAATCTCTCTTTGGCAAATGGATATTCTTCCAAAGCAATTTGATATAGCCTTTCTCTTCCTCGTAATAATCTCTCATAATATTCATCTGGTATCCCTTTAAAATGTTTTAGAAAGTAATAAAGAAACATATAGTAATAACTTTCGAACATTTCATCATGGCTGTTCTTAATCACAATTAAAAAGTTGATAGTATTATTAACTTCACCATTTTTTATTACAGCCCCATCCAGGATTATATGAAACTTTTCTTGAAGTAGTTTTCTTAAAACTACTCCTAGTATTGAAACAATTAAATAAATATATCCGAAAGGTGAGGTTATACCATTGATGTGGTTATTAGTTTTTCTCTTGAATTCATTAAAGTATTCTAGTTCTTCATTTGACAAAGAATAATTATATTCCAGAAATACAGTATCTTCTGATATTTTTTCTTTAATTACTAAATCTAAAGAATTGATATTAAAACCACAAAAATTTAGTAAAAAATACTTAAAATACTCATGAAACTTTTGATAAAAAAATGTACTATATGTTTTGGTAATAATTCTTCTCTGATTCTTTATTCTAAACTCGTCCCATTCAGATTTAATTTCTTGTTTAAATTTGTTAAATTTATCTTCATTTTGGTTTAAAATATCAAAAAAAATGTTTGAAGTGAGTTTAAGAGTAAATCGATCTCCCTTAAAATTTTCCCTTATTAATTCTAAAATATTACTTAATTCTATATTTTCCAAATTTACCCCAATTTAAACTTAAAATAATAACGCTATTATCTAATAACCCTTAATAATATACCAAAGGTATATAAATACAATGAAAATTAGGAAATAAAAATGTTAACTTCGTAATTAAAGTTTCACGAAATTTCTATTTAGAGGTGTTTTTTAGGCGATTTATACTAATAATATAAGTGGTTCATTGTTTAATTACAGAAGGAGTGAATATTTAATTAATTTTAATTATTACTTCATAGAAATAGATAGATCATTAAAACGATAAACGGATACTTGTTTTTAATTAAAAATTTTTGTTATTTCATCAATTTCAGAATAAGTAAAGGGTTTTTTTATCCCTTCTTTATCTATAATTACGTTTTTTTGATTCTCAGTGGTAAATTTGCCAATAATTTCAGCCATTACTTTTTTTTTGTTTAAAAATTCAACTAAATCTAATGCATATTCATGTTTAATTGAAATAAGTAGTGATCCAGACGATATAGTACCCATTGGGTTTAAGTTAAATACTTTACTTAACTCTAATGGCTCTGGTAAAATAATTATTTTTTCCTTTTCCACTAAAACTCCTTTTTTTGATGCAATAGTCATTTCGGCAATACCTGTAGAAAGCCCTCCTTCTGTAGGATCATGCATTGCATTTATTTTAAAGTTTTTATTAGCTAAAAGGGCTTCATTAAAAATACTAATACCAGGATTAAATAGGTAATTTTTGCATTTATCTATGAAATCTTTATTATATCCGTATTTTAATAATAGATCTTCTTTTTCTCTCCCAATAATCGAAGTTCCTTCAATAAAAATGCCTTTTGTTAAAATTAGTGCATCATTTGGTAATACACCAGAAGATTTTACTAATTTTTCTTTTTCAACCTCTCCCAACAAGGATCCTATTACAATTGGCCTTTCAATTCCAATGGTCACCTCAGTATGGCCTCCTATCACTGATATATCTAATGAATCACACGTATCATGAATACTTTTGAAAATCTCCTCTATTAATTCTTCGTTAGTTCTTTTTTCTGGTAATAAAATAGTTGATTGAAACCATTTGGGGGTAGCTCCAGTGCATACTACATCATTAACATTAACAATTACAGAATAATAACCTATTTCGTCTGTAGCAAAAGTAATAGGATCAGTTTTTGCAACTAGATATATATCTCCCATATCAATAACAGCTGCGTCTTCACCAATTTTAGAGCCTAAAATTATCCTTTTATCTTTATTTTCAAAATCTGAAACAAAATCCTTAAGGATATTATTCAAGAATTTATGTTTTATTTTTCCAATGCTAAAAAATCTATTAGTTTTTTCCATTTATTTACAACTCTTATAAGAAGGGAAGGAGAATTTATTCATTGAATAGGTTTAAATAATTATTCTAATCAAACAGTTAGATACAATATTTAGAATTAAGTAAAAACAATATTTGGTCTTAAATAAATTTAAATACTTATAAAATTGTATTTATACATAAATTCATTTATAAAGCTTATAAAGAGACTGACAAAAATGGGTTTTGGTAAAGCATTTGGATTTAGTTTACTAGCATATATAGGTTTAAATTTTCTATTTTTAATAATAGCACTAACTATAAGTGGAGCTCTAAATTCAGTTTTTCAAGATATATCAAGTCAACCACTAATACTTTTTGTATTATTTTTAGGACCAATATATTTTTTCCCAGGATTAAATATATCGGGAATTTATTCATCAATTGCATTTGGAGCAACACCGGACATATTAATCCTTGCTATTGGATCTGTGGTTTCTCCTTTTGTAGCATCGATTATTGCTGGTAAAATGGGAGAAAATAAAGTTGGAAGTTTTGGAGGTTGGTTCGCTACAAGTATTCTCTGTTCAATTATTCTTGGAATATTTGCCTTTGTAGCACCATCAGTATTAAACTATTATAGTATCCCCGTTGTAGACCCAACATCAACATTTATAATATCTATAATGAGCGGAGCTGTAAGTGGAGTATTTTATGGCGCTTTTGCATTATTATTTACAAAAACAGAATATTATTAAATTTATTTTTAATTATTTTTTCTTTTTCTATAATTCTGAAAAATATTCAAGAGACAAGTACGTTTTAGTAAGATACTAAATTTTTCTTTTAAATTTCTTTTTTTAAAAGAAAAAAAAATCCTACTAGTTTTTAAGGTTTTGATATAAATTTTTAAGATTATAAAAAATAATGCGATAGATATATTTTCAAATTGTATTAACTGGTTAATAGATATTACGTTGGGAAATTAATATAAGATTAACAATAGTATAAGTAAAATTCGACTAATTTACTTTGATATATCACGATTCTGAGAAAATTATTTGATAATTTATCCGACAGAATTTCTGAAATCATTTTACACACAATAAAAGTCTATTAAAGGCAATCTTTTTATGATAGTGATAAGTGATAAAAAGGTATGAGCTCAGGGAAAATTCTCAATAATTACCAGTTTAAAATGAGTAATGAATTTGACTTAAGTTCAGATTTTATTTATAAGGAAGAAAATTTGATTAGTAATTCTCTGTTTCTTGACCCAAACATTAATAGTCTGGAGAATATTCTTTATAGAATAATTGAGATTCACTTTTTGTTAAAAACTAATCCAAAATTATCCAATAATCAAAGATTAGATTATTGTAAAGCTGAAAGGAATTTAATGATCAAATATTTAAAACAAGTAGTAAAAAAAGTTTAGATATCTACTCAATTTCAAAATCATGAAATTTTAAATAGTCTAAATAGTTACAATATAGAGATAAGCTGTTGGCAGCATCTCTTAAAGAGAAGTAATAAAGAATTCGTTCCTTATGTAATATTTTTTTGGTGG
>SMTZ1_10008437_pt1 | contig 10302 bp, 8 predicted proteins | sample DeeMarSWOR136_30_FD_25667 | JGI IMG/M metagenome (IMG submission 25667) | reverse complement strand
CCTGCCGCAGGAAGTCCGGGTTGAAGTTGACGTCTCGGTGCCGGCGTCCGCGCCGCAGCACGTGACGATTGATGAGTCTCAGCAGTTCATTGTCGAGGCCGGCCTGTCGAATCTGGCCTTCGGAAGCGTGACCGGCATCTTCAGTACGGTCGGCACCACGGTGGAGCCGACCGAGTATGAACTCGACGTGCCGGCCGGACTGGACTCGGCTCAATTGGTATCGGCCGTGCTCTCGCTGGAAATCGAGAACGGCGTTGAGCTGCCCGGGATGCTGGCGCTCAGCCTGCTCGGCAGCAACGGCAAGACCCTCGTGATCTCGGGGCCGGTCACACCGGGGACACCGACCTGGCCGGTCGTAACTCAGTTCATCGATAGCACGGTGGCGGACTTTCTCTCGCCGATGCCATCGCTCATTACGATTTCCGGAAGCGCTTCATTTGGTGACGGAGTAAACGTCGGAACAATCCAGTCCGGCGACTATGTCTGGGCCAGTTTCGACGTTTTCAGTCCTTTCGAGGTCATTCTGCCCAGGACGCTGGTGGAGCCGGATGTGGAAAGCGAGAAACTCGACCAGGACGATCTCGACGCCATCACTGATCATGTCGTTGAAGCTCGCCTGCTTTACAACGTCATCAACCACCTGCCGGTCGGTGCTACCATCAATGTCTTTCTGAGTGGTGATTCCAGCACCGTGCTGACCGATCCGGAAGTCTCGTTCATAGACCAGATCTTCGTAGTCGCAGCACCCACGGTGGGCAGCATAGTCAGCGACACCGTGTCTACGGGCTACCAGGAAGTAGTCATTGACAGCGTCGATGTCCAGGTCCTTAAGAACGACCGGCTGTACATCGGTACCCAGATCGTGCTCGACGACACTAACGGGCAGCCGGTCAAGCTCATGGCGAGCGACTACCTGTCATTGATCGCGCGGATCGAAGTAGATTACCGCTTCGACGGTGAGTTTTAAGGGGAATACCATGAATACGAAAACACTCGTCGTCTCGAATCGGATACGTCGTGGCATCGTGGCCACCGTCATTATCACTGCCACGCTTCTAATTCTGACCTGGCTGCTGCCGGAATCCGCTTTGCCGGCTGCGACCGTACACTCGTCGGCGCGCGGCGCCGCCATGGGCGGCGCTTTCACCGCGCTGGCTAAAAGTGTCAATGCCGCCAAGTACAACCCGGCCAATCTCGGCCTGGACGGATACCAGCACTATGGTCTGGAAGTGGCTGCCCTCGGCGCCAGCGTGACCAACAACGCTTTTACGCTCTCGGATTACAACAGGTATACCGGCGCCGTCCTTTCAACTGCGGACAAACGGGACATAATGGAAAAGATCCCGATTGAGGGGCTGAGCATCGACGCCGACATCAAAGCCTCGGCGCTGTCCCTGGCCCTCGGCCGCTTCGCCCTGTCGGTAAACGGCGTGGGTGCCGCTGATATCAATCTGAACCGCAAGATCGTCGACCTGGTCCTGAACGGCAACACCTTTGCCGACACGCTCGACGTATCCGGCTCGTACTCCGATGCCATCAGCTACGCGACGCTCAGCTTTTCATACGGGATGCCGGTGTATTCATCGGGCACCCGTCAACTCGCGGTCGGCTTGACGGCCAGCTACATCCGAGGTATCGCCATCGAAGAAGTAGTGAAACTGCGGGGACTGGCAGCCACCTACGAGGCCGGCTTTCAAGGCCAGGGTGAGGCCGTCTTCCGCACGGCCACGGGTGGCTCGGGCTACGGTTTGGACCTGGGGGCAGCTCTCAAACTGAATGATCGCTACACCGTGGGCGCTCGGATCGAGAACCTGGTCAGCCGGATTTCGTGGAGCAAGAACCCGGAAGAGCATGGCTATATCTTTGAGTTCGACACCGCCACCGCTGATGATTTCGACGAGGACTATGTCACTTCCGACGATTACTCAATTGACATCGGCGCTTTCTCGGCGAGTCTGCCCGCGGTTATGAATGTCGGCTTCGCCAGGACCTCCGGCAAGCTGCTCTGGGCGGTCGAGTGGACCCAGGGGTTCCGAGCTGCGCCCGGCACTTCGACCAAACCTCGTCTGGCGCTTGGCGCCGAGTACCAGCCGGTCTCGTGGCTGCCGTTGCGGGGCGGGTTCATGGCCGGTGGCGACCGCCACACCGCCTTTTCGTTCGGCTCCGGGCTTGATCTGTATGGCGTCTATCTTGACTTCGCTGTTATCACGGGGGCTACGCTGTCGGTCTATTCGGCCAAAGGCGTCAACCTGGCATTTTCCACCGGAATACTGTTCTGAGAAGGGAGTTCGTTATGAACAGGCTGCTCACCATCAATACAAGGAAGCCGGCGATGAAATCGGCCATGGTTTTGATCTTATCAGTTCTGCTGGCCGGGTCGGCCGTGGCTGTGCCACCTCACCCGAGTCTGCTCGAGGCCCGGGCTAAGGCGGCGGCGGCCGGGCAAGTACTGACGCCCCTGCCGAGCACGTCCGAGTTGCATGCCCGCGGCATCGACACCCCGGATGACTTCTTCGGCCTCCGCGCCGCCGGAAAGGAACGCGAGCCGGGAGCGCTGGCCCTTGGTACCTTCCGCGTGCTGGCCGTCCTGGTTGATTTCTCCGACCACACCGCCCAGGTGAACACCGCGTTTTTCGACACCCTCATATTCGGCAATCAGACCGGCACGGTGCACGATTACTTCGACGAGGTATCGTACACGCAGATTGACCTGGTCACCGTCAACCTTCCCTCTACCATCGGTTGGAAGCGGGCACCGCAGACGTACGCCTATTACGTCGACAACCAGTACGGCATGGGCAGCTACCCGCAGAACGCGCAGAAGCTGGTCGAGGATCTGGTGACCGCCGTGGATGCCCAGGTCGACTTCAGCCAGTATGACAACGACGGCAACGGCGAGGTCGACGCCATAATCGTGGTCCATTCCGGCACCGGGGCCGAACTGAGCGGCAACGCCGCCGATATCTGGTCCCACAAGTGGGGCATCAGTCCGCGGATGACCGGTGACGGTGTCTACGTGAGCTCATACACCATACAACCGGAGTTCTGGACCTTGCCCGGTGACATGACGATCGGCGTCTATGCTCATGAATTGATGCACATTCTCGGTTTGCCCGATCTCTACGACATTGACAGCAGTCCCGAGTTCATCTCCAACGGCATCGGCAGCTGGGGTATTATGTCCTACGGCAGCTGGAACGGCAGCATGGGCAGTTCCCCCGCTCACCCGTGTGCGTGGAGCCGGGCTCAAATCGGGGTGGCCTCGCCCGTGAACGTTACCGCAAACGTTACGGGTCAGTCCATTCCTTCCGTGAATGGCGGCGGCTCGATCTTCAGACTCTGGACGTCCGGAGCCGCCTCCAATGAGTACTTCCTGGTGGAAAACAGGCAGAAGACCGGTTACGACGCCGGTCTCCCCGCCTCCGGCCTGCTGATCTGGCATATCGACGATAACAAAGCGACCAACCGGGAGGAATGGTATCCGGGCCTTGACAGCGCCCTTCACTTCCTGGTAGCTCTGGAGCAATCCGACGGTCTGTGGGAGTTGGAGCATGCCAACGATCAGGGCGATGCCGCCGATGTGTGGCCGGGCTCGCTCAACCGCACCACTTTCAACGGCGCCTCAAGCCCCTCGTCCGACGCCTATCTGAGCGGAGGCACTTTTGTAGGGGTGACCAACATCTCGCCATCGGCCGCTACCATGACTGCCGATCTGTTGGTCGGGATTGCCGCCTGGGCCGATGATGATGCGCCGGTTCTGCCCGGGAGCTTTGTTCTCTCACAGAACTACCCCAACCCGTTCAACCCCACTACGAGTATTGACCTGGTTCTGGAGAGACCGGGTGACATTTCTCTGGACATATATAACCTGCTCGGACAGCACGTCAGAACCTTGTACGATGGACGGCTCACTGCCGGCGCCACCACCTTCGTATGGGACGCCACCGATAACGTGGGCCAGGTAGTCGCCTCGGGCGTGTATTTCTACCGACTGATAACGGGCGGAGAGAAGACCGGCCGGAAAATGATGCTCATAAAATAGCACTCACCCCCTGCAATCCGGGCTGCCTTTTCAGGCAGCACCAAGGACCCCCGTTCCGCCGACCGGGGGTTCTTCTTTATGAGCAGAACTCAGATATTGGCTTCTTCGTGACCCGCAGGTACCGGGACCTGCCTGGAGGACCGTTGGGTTTTCTTAAACTGCGTGTAACAGGCTTTACACCGTTTCGGATCTTCCGTGTAGCCTCGCTCGGCAAAGTACTGTTGGGCCGCCGCGGTAAAAACGAACTCTTCGCCACACTCGCAACAGATAAGCACCCGCGGCTCAAAACCGTCTACCATACAAATCCCCCTCAGGTATCGTCCGCATCCTTCCTTGGAGACGGATCGTCTTATGGTATATGGCATCGGTTATATATTGGAGTGTTGAATCGATGTCAACATAAAAACGTGGAGCTATTTTCAAATAACCACACGGGTTACCCACGGCCGGTCTGTCGGCACCACCGGCTTCATTCCCACCTCAGAAGTACTGCCCCGTCCCGAAAGACAGCTCCCACCGGCCCTCGCTGGCGTAGACTCCGTCGATCCGGATTACTTCACCACGCAGCAGATTCTCGAGCGACAACCTCAATCCTCCTCCCACGCTCATACTGTATCCGCGTGCCGTAAGAGCTTCGTCAGGTTGCCACGTACGGCCGGCATCCCAGAACAAAGCCGCTCCCACTTTAATCGAGAGAATTTCCAGCCCGGTGAAAAAGCGGCTCTCCAGATTGCAGATATGAAGCCGATTGCCGGCGCTGTGTTCGGTCGGATGACCGCGCAACCCGGTCTTGCCGCCAAGCACCAACCGCTGGAAAGAACCGCCCCGGTCCGACTGGTACCGGCTGCGCAGCGCCAGGGTGACAAAGGACAGACGGTTGTTGTACCAAACCACCGTCAGATCAGACGTATGACGAAGTTCCTGCGCGTGTTTGAGCCAGAAAGCTCGACCGTACTCCACCCTCAGAATGTTGTTGCCCAGCTTCTTCGACCAGGCCAGCCCGCCGAGCAGCAGGTCATAGTAATGCCGCTTGAAGTCGGGGCGAAAAGCGCGGCCGCCGGCCAGGCTTACCCGTAAGCCAAGGGTCATGTCCTCGTGGTAACCGAAACCGCTTATTCGCTGCTCGACGATGAACGACTGCAGCCGGTACGTGGAGCCTACCAGAAAGCGGTGATAAGACGAATCCACCGGCAACAGTTCCACGGTCGCGCTGGAGGTGTCCAGGTACAGGTCGCGCACGCGGGACGAATAGTACTTGTACTCGCTCTCGAGTGAAACCTTTCGGTTCGCCGGTCCGAAGCGGAAGCCGGCGCTCAACTGCAGTTCGTCCCCCGAATTCATCCACTGAGCCGCCAGATTACCTTCGTCGTCGAAGCGGCGTTCCCGGATGAGTTCATCCTGAACTGCGAGACCGAAGGTCAGCCGCTGCGCCAGCTCGTAGAACGGGCGGCCCGCGGAGAGGCTCTTGATCGTGTAGTATGGATCGGAACGATAGTCCAGAGAGACCGAGTAGCGTTGCCCCATGACGCGCGATTCACGAAAAGCCACCTGGACAAAATCAGGATGCTTCTCCTGCCAGAAGTAGTCGAAAGAGAAGAACTGCGCCCGCCCGAGGAAATTGCGCTCTTCGAAACCGAGGCGCAAATCGGTTTCATTGCCGTCCCGATGGATCGATCTCAGACCGCCGATCAGGCTCCACTGATCAACCGTGACTACCCGCACCAGAAGGCGACCCGGGGCAAGCTCTTGCACCTCGATCCAGGCATCGTTAAAGGGCAAGCGGGTTCGGAGGTTCCGCGCGGTTTCGTCGGCTAACTCCGGTGAGAACGGTTCCCCGACGGCGAAGAGCAGCTCCCTTCTGACGACCCAGTCACGGGTCACAAGGTGAAGGCGGTTGGCCGCTCGAAAAAGCAGGTTACGGTAGCGCTCGTCGGTGAGATCGTAGATGTTGCGGTTATCAATCTCGATGGAATCGATCACCAGGCCGGCCACGCGAAGTTCCGACGGTGAGGCTGAGTAGACCGAAGGTACCGATTCACCGGGAGACGCCGCCGGTGCAGCGGCCGTGGTGGTAACCGCAATTGACAGGGCCGCCAGAATGCCGAGGGCTCGAAGAAGGGGTCGCCAGGGGGTTGTAGAGATGTTCAGCGTTGAGTCCTAACAAACTGTTGGGTACATACTTACAGCCACAAGACAGCCGCCGGACCCGTCAAGCCGGCGGGCAGTCGGCCGATAATATACTAATGGAATCAACTTATCGGCAATTATAAAACCGGCTATGCTACGCAAGAAACTGGGCGACGTCCTGATCGAGAAGGGGTATATCACCCCGGAGCAACTCGCCAGCGCTCTCAAACAGCAGACTGCCGGCAGCCTGCGTCTGGGCGACCAGTTGGTCGAGAGCGGCATGATCAGCGAGACGCAACTTCTTGACGCCATCTCCGATCGTCTCGGTATTCCCCGCCTGTCGTTGGAAGCAATGGTGATCGATCCGATGGTCGTCCAGCGCGTTCCCGTCGATCTCGCCCGGCGTTATACTCTCATCCCGGTCTTTGCGGTTGGCAACACTCTTACACTCGCCATGGCCGATCCGCTCAATATTCTTGCGGTCGAGGAAATCAAGTATCGGACCGGTTGCGATATCAAGAGGGCAGTGGCTACCATATCCGAGATCAAGAAGGCCATCGACGATTACTATAGCGTGGCGGACTCGATTGAAGGTCTGATGGCAGGTCAGGCCGAAGGCGCGGAGAGTCGGACTGCGGACACAACCTTGCCGGACGAAGCGGAAGCCCAGACCCCGGTAATAAAGCTCGTCAACCTCATTATTGCCAAGGCCATCAAAGAAAAAGCCAGCGATATCCATATCGAGCCCGACGATACCGCTCTGCGCGTCCGCTATCGCCTCAGCGGGGCCATGCGCGAGGAAGCCTCTCCCCCGAAGTCGATGCAAAAGGAACTGGTGTCGCGCATCAAGATTGCCGCCAACATGGACGTCTCGGAGAAGCGACTGCCGCAGGACGGACGGTTCATCAGCACGGTCGACGGCGCCGCCATCGATCTGCGCGTCTCCACTCTGCCGACGATTCACGGCGAGAAAGTGGTTATCCGTATCCTGGATCAGCGCAACCTGACGCGGTCATTCAGCGAACTGGGCTTTCGCGACAAGCTCCAGGACGCCTGGCAGAGTGTCATTCGCAAATCAGAAGGTCTGATATTGCTGTCCGGGCCGACCTCGAGCGGCAAGACCTCGACCCTCTACGCCACACTGCAGGACATCAATTCGATCGATAAGAACATCATCACGGTGGAGGATCCGGTCGAATACTCAATTCCGCTGATCAACCAGGTCCAGATCAACGAGAAGGCCGGCCTTACGTTTCCGTCAACATTGAGGGCGATGCTGAGGCAGAATCCCGACATCATCATGATCGGCGAGATCCGCGACGCCGAGACCGCACAGATGGCGATCCGATCATCCCTCACCGGTCACCTGGTGTTCTCGACCATCCACACCAACGACGCGCCGTCGGCCATTACCAGACTGGTCGACATGGGCATTGAGAGTTACATGGTGATGGCAGCTCTCAAAGGCGTGCTGGCTCAGCGGCTGGTACGGGTCAATTGCCCTGGCTGCCTCAAGAGCTATCGTCCACCCGATGCCCTCCTCGCCCGCGCCGGGTTGACCGACCTGGCCAACCTGGTCGATTTCAAGCACGGCACCGGCTGCACACACTGCAAGATGACCGGCTATGCCGGCCAGACCGGCATTTTCGAATATCTGGAAATCACACCCGAGATATCCGAGTTGATTTACGAAGGCGCTTCGCTCAGTCGGATTCGCGAGTCGGGACGCAAGACCGGCTACCTGCCGCTGTTCGAGGCCGGCCTTGAAAAAGTCACCGGCGGCGCCATTACCCTCGAGGAGTTGCTCAAAGAAACGACCAATATCGAGGACTACTCCTATCAGCCCCGTGAATTGAAGTCGGAAACCGCCCATGCCCATGCAGTATAAGTACAAGGCGGTCGGGTCCGACGGCACCAGTCGTACCGGTACGATGCTGGCCGGCAATTCAGCTACCGTCGAGGAGTTTCTACGTGAACAGGAACTGCTGCCGATCGCCATCAAGCCGGTAGATTCAAAGCGGCCGTTCTCGCTGTTTGGATTCCTCAAGGGGGGTGACTACGATAAACTGATCATGTTCACCAGCGCGCTGGCAACGATGTATCGAGCCGGAATACCCATTTTGCAGGCCCTGTCCACCATCCGCATCGGCAGCCGGGACAGCCGCTTCAACCACGCCATCGATCAATTGAAAATCGATCTCCAGACCGGCAAACCGTTGTCTGAAGCGATGGATCGGTTCCCGGATATCTTTTCTCAGGTTTACGTCAATTGCGTCGCGGCCGGCGAGGAATCGGGCAGGCTGGACGCCACTTTGAACCAGTTGAGCGCCATGCTGGAACGCGAAGCGGAACTGACCCGCCAACTCAAGGCCGGCCTCAGGTATCCGCTTATGGTCGTGGCGGCCATCGTCGGTGCCCTGGTAGTGCTCATGAATTTCGTGGTCCCTCGCTTCACTACCTTCTACTCCGCATTCAGCGCCGAATTGCCGCTTCCGACGCGAATCATTATCGAGATCAGCAACCTCGCCACTACCTACTGGCCGGTCATCCTGGCCGCGGTAGTAATGCTCGCCCTGGGCCTGAGCAGTTTGCTGCACAGGAAACACGGCCGTCTCTGGTTTGACCGTCAACTTCTCCGCCTTCCGGTCCTCGGTGAACTGATCGTCAAAGGCAACGTGGCGAGATTCTGCCTGATGTTCCGGCTGCTGATCAGCTCCGGGCTGACGATCATCCATTCGATTGACATTCTGACCGGCACCATCAAGAACACGGTAATTGCCGGTGAAATCGACTACCTGGGCGAGTCCTTCCGACGCGGCCGCGAAATCGACGTATCCTCCGGACAATTCCGCTTTTTCCCGGAGCAGGCTTTGTATATGCTGGCGGTCGGTCTCGAATCGGGGAACCTGGAAACAATGCTCCGGGAAGTCGGCGAGCACTATGCGAAACAGGTTGTCTACAGTTCGCGGCAGTTGACCTCGATCCTCGAACCCATCCTGACCCTGGTTATGGGCGCTTTCGTGCTGGTTTTGGCGCTGGCCGTGTTCCTGCCGATGTGGAACCTGATCAAGGTGTTCCAGGGGTGAGGCTAAAGCCCCCCCGGCGATCTACCGACAATACCACTAAGCGACAAGACAACAACCTTTTACGACCTTTCAGGAGGTATCATGGCTCTCTGTCGGATCCGCGAACAAGGGGGGTTCACTCTGATCGAATTGGTGATCATCATAGTCGTGCTGGGCATTCTGGCGGCCGTGGCGATTCCCCGGTACCAGGATATTACAGCCGAAGCCCGAGAGGCCTCAGCGCGGGCGGCTCTGGGCGGGCTGCGATCCGGTGCCACAATTTTCTACGCCAACCAGGCGGTTACCACCGGCACGGCCTCCTGGCCGACTCTGGTCCAACTGGAAACCTATGGCACGGTGATGGCTCAGGGCGTCCCCAAAAACCCGTACCAGGCGGACGCCAACGCTCCGGATTCAATCTGCACCGGCGTGGTCAGAGGCGTTCTGGCCCCGGGGGGACGCGGCGGCTGGTGCTATAATGAAGCCACCGGCGAAATCTGGATGAACACCAACACGGTCGGAGAAAACGGCTGGTAATACTCTTACACCCATGATACCATACCGGCACAAGCTGACCACCAGGCTCGATCAGGGAGGCTTCACCCTGATCGAGCTTGTCATAATAATCGTAACCCTGGGCGTCCTTGCGGCCGTGGCAATTCCGAAGTTCTCGGACATGGCCAATTCGTCCAGGATAAACGCCACCCGCCACGAATTGACCTCGCTCAGAAAGGCGATCGTGGGCGATCCCGGCGCGATAGCAGGCGGCGCCTACGTCGACCGCGGCTTCGAAGGCGATGTTGGCTTCGTGCCGGGCCGTCTCCAGGACCTGGCTATCCGGCCGGATACGATTCCCCACTACAACCCGCTTACACGACTGGGCTGGAACGGCCCCTACGTGGACAGTGCCAACGCCGCATATGTCACCGATGCCTGGGGCGGTGCGTACATCTACCAGCCGGGTTCACGACAGATCATGTCGACCGGCGGCGGCACCGACACCATCCGGGTTACTTTTTAGGCGGGTCTTCTCCCATGCCAGACCTAAAACTCAGGATGAGCAGAGCC
>SMTZ1_10023123_pt1 | contig 10303 bp, 11 predicted proteins | sample DeeMarSWOR136_30_FD_25667 | JGI IMG/M metagenome (IMG submission 25667) | reverse complement strand
TAGCAGAACGTATGAAAAAGCTTGTTGACGAGTACCGGAGAGATTGAGAGGAGAAAGAGAGAATGGCAATCTACGAATTTCCGTTCAGAACCGGCAAGGTTACCATAGACCACGAGAAATGCAGCAATTGCGAAAACTACGCCTGTGTTGAAGCTTGCGCCCGCTTCGGTGGGGACCTGTTTAAAATAGAGGACGGCAAACCAATTCTAAACATGGTCCAGGAAGAGGTCCAGCGGCGCTGTATCGAGGACCTGACGTGCGAGTTGTACTGTCAGGCAAAGGGCAACAAGGGGCTGGAGATTTTTCTTGATATGTTCGCATTGAACGAATACCGGCAGAAGATCGGGATGGGCCAGTAACGGAGGTAAAAGGAAAAGAATGACTATACTAGCAGACGAGAATACCAAGGTATTGATACAGGGTATAACTGGCCGGGAAGGAAGCGCCAGAGCAAGGTACTTACTGGACTACGGTACAAAGGTGCTGTGCGGAGTCACTCCGGGGCGTGGTGGCGGTGAGGTCTGGGGTTTGCCCGTATATAACAGCGTCAAGGAAGCTGTCGAGGCACACGGTCAGTTAGACGCCAGCGTGACATTTGTGCCAGCTCCCCAGATCAAGGGAGCGGTCTTTGAAGCCATAGAGGCGGGAATTAAGCTAGTGGTGGTGCCAGCCGAACGGGTGCCGTTACACGATAGCCTAGAGATGGTAGCCCTGGCGAAGAAAAAAGGGAGCCGGATACTTGGTCCAGGCTCAATGGGCGTGCTCAGTCCAGAAAAGGTCGTGGTCGGCTGGCTAGGTGCCTCCAAGGAGTTTGCCGGTGAGCTTTTCAAACCGGGAGAGGTAGGAGTGATTTCACGTAGCGGCGGGCAAACAGGTACGGTCGTCTGGTGCTTAACTTCGGCGGGGATAGGGATTTCGACGGCGGTACATGTCGGAACTGAGCCAATCGTGGGAACGAGCTTTCCAGAGATACTGCCTATGTTTGAAGCAGACGATGCAACCAAGGCAGTGGTGCTCTTCGGTGAGATAGGAACAGTAGCTGAAGAAGAGGCGGCTGAGGTTGTTAAGGAGGGTGGATTCAACAAACCCCTGGTGGCCTATATAGCCGGGAGGTCTATGCCATCGGGTATGAGGTTCTCACACGCCAGTGCCATAATCGAAAGGGGCAGAGGGACAGCCGAGAGCAAGGTGAAAGCCCTGGAAGCGGTGGGAGCACACGTTGTTGAGACACCACAGGAGATAGCAACCACCGTAGCTAGAATTCTCAAGATGTAACTCAATATAATATTCAATAGGGAGTGGCTTCTATGTATAGTCGTAGAATCCCTTCCCTGTCTTGCGCCCCAGCCTGCCAGCATCAACCATCTTCTTCAATAAAGGAGACGGCTTGTATCTTGGGTCTCCGGTCTGCTCGTAGGTAGCCTGGCCAGCCAGATAGACCACGTCAAGACCATTGAAGTCCATCAGGGCAACCGGCCCGATAGGATGCCCCAAGCCCAGCGTCATGCTTTTATCAATGTCCTCTTTAGTGGCAACGTCGTTTTCCAATAGCTCAAGGGCGGCACGCGACAGGGCTCCGAGCAGATGGTTAAAAATAAATCCCGGAGTATCCTTGGCAACAATCACTTCCTTCCCGAGAGACCTGCCAAATTCGCTTACAGTTTCGAGGGTCTCGTCACTGGTACTGGGCGACCTGACAATCTCCAGCAATTTGCTAGGTGGCACCGGTGATAGAAAATGCGTTCCTATTACCCTGTCCGGTCTAACGGTCGCCTTTGCTAACTCAGCAATCCGTATGGTTGAGGTATTGCTGGTCATTATGGTATGTTTTGGGCAAATCCTGTCAATCTCAGCAAATACCTCTTTTTTCAAATCCAGCTTCTCGGGAACAACTTCTACCACCAGGTCACATTCAGCAAGGTTACTAATATCGGTAGTGCCTTTAATATGAGCCAGGGTTGAGGCTTTGTCCTCATCAGACATTCTGCCCTTCTCGACTCCTCTGGCCAGATAATGAGTGATGGTTGCCAGACCCTTTTGCAGAACCTCGTCACTTATCTCTCTAACCACCACCTGATAGCCAGACTGAGCACAAACCTGAGCGATGCCAGAGCCCATGAAACCACAACCAACTACTCCCACCTTCTTTATTTTCATGAATAAGGCTCCTTTCTTTAAACAGGCTCATTTATTATGCCTATAATTCTGGTATGGTCCCTAACCTGTCGAAGGAATATTTCTCACTAACAGAAATACCAGCCAGACGCTTGGCGATATTCTTGACGCTCTCGGTGTTATAGCTACCGAGGATAGCAATCTGCTCCATCCTCGGGGAGCCGCCACCATGAACACCAGCATACTGCATGAGACCAGCCTGCTCCGAACAGGAGATGTCCTGAACCCAGCGGAAGGCACGGTGCTGGTCCTCAACGGGCACTTCGGGATTCCTCATCATGTATTTCTCCAGGTACGGGCGAGTCTCTTCGCTCTCCCAGTCGCCTTCCCGGGGTAAGGTAGCCGGCATACCCCCGGCAATATCGGCAAGAATATCATATTCATGGAAAATATTCAGGCCAGCATGCCGGCGGCTGACATTGCAGTAGACCATGTCCGGAATATAGGTTCCAGAAGGCGATTTTCCACCGTTAATAGCAGCGGCAATACCGGTCCCGTAGCATAACTCAGATGTGCAAATCAATTCAGCCAGCCTCTCACCAACATGGGCCTTGCCCTCTATACCATTGCACTCAGCCATTAGAGCGGTAGCTCCCATAAGCACGTCGGTCATGGCCGGCTTGCAGCCGGTATAGCTATGGCGATGGTAAAGGGCAAATAATAGAGCCAGCTGGCCACCAAGCTCATACTCACCATTGAGGAAGACGTGCTCCCAGGGAACAAATACATTGTCAAATATTGTCATGGAATCGGCACCGCCGAAAGGTCCGGGTGCCCCCAGATTCTTATGTTTATTGAACTGGGTGGCACTGACGATTTGCTTCACACCATCGGCATCGGCGGGAACCACACAGGAAACCGCCCAATCGCCTTCGCTTTCAAGGAGTCGCCTGGTGGGGATTACCGGTATCCACTCGACAACTGGAGCATACGAATTATGTACCTTGGCACCACGGATTACAATACCATCGCTCAACGTCTCTACCCTGTGGACATAGAGGTCAGGGTCCAACTGCTCACCAGGCCTCCAGGGACGGTTTCCCTTAACATCCGTCTGGGCACAGCAAGCAGAGCGGTCGTTATCCTGAAAGTCCTTGAGCCAGGCGAGAAACCTTTTATGATATTCAGTCCCATATTTCTGGTCGGCATCGTAGCTGACCGCAGAGTTGGCGTTGGTGGCATCAATACCCATGCACCTCCCGATGCAACCTCCCACCTGGTGACAGGTTATCCTGGTCATTTTTTGCTTGGCGAGCAAATCAGTAACACTTTGATGGACATGACAGAACCGGTTTATCTTGTTTCCAGTGAGGTGAGAGGTAGCCGTCAGAACATCCTCGTACTCTTTGAATTCGGGGTTAGCTACAATATCATATGTCTTGGCTATTATATTAACCGCCCCTTCAATCCGGGGGTCATCTCGACCTATCAGCTCCCCGTTCATATAGATATTCCGCCTGAGTTTGCTCAACCTTTTACGATATTCACTCGATGTAATCATATGCTATTATCCTCCTTTGTTTGATAGGTTTTATTTAATATTTCCCATCAAAGGGAACCATACCAGCAGAAACAACAGAGACTATAGTGGCAGTACCTCATATCTAAATAGCTCTTATCGAGCAGATAATAATGATACTGCCACCTTATATTCCTATTATCAGGGGAGAGGAAATACTTTTAATTAATCCCCTCCCGAACATATAGTGTAAATAGCTATCACAAACTACCTTACCTCACCTTCTATAATAAGGTAAGAGTCAGCGTTTTCTTTGTTACCGGTTATGATTTTCCAGGTGAGGCAGGCTATTTCGCCTTATAGTCGGGTGGTCTCTTCTCGACGAAGGCCCTAGCTCCCTCCATGAAGTCTTCCGTGGTCCTGATATGCGTAGCCAGCTGCGATTCCAGTTTCAAGCCTTCTTCCAATACCATATCATAGCCCCTGATCATGGCTTCTTTGGATGCCCTTACACCCAGAGGTCCTCTACTGCAGATGGTATTGGCTATTTCCTTTGCCGTATCCATAAGCTTGTCCAGTGGCACGACCTTGTTCACCAGACCTATTCGATATGCTTCCTGAGCGGTTATGCGATTTCCAGTCAACAATATCTCGGCAGCGATTGCCCGAGGGCTCGGCAGCTATTCTTATGTCGCAGGTCATTGCCATTTCCAAGCCACCACCAAGGGCATAGCCGTTGATGGCAGCAATAAAAGGCTTCCATATCGTATCAGCACGTACCGGTGCGGCATCACGCACTCTTTCCATGTCTTCTTGAGTAGCTGGGCGGAAATCCTTTATGTCAGCACCAGCAGAAAAAGCCCTGTCACCAGCGCCAGTAATGATAGCAACCCAGAGATCATTGTTATCACGGAAATCTATCATTGCCTCGCGCATTTCCCGACTCACATCAGCATTCAAGGCGTTCATTGCCTCGGGGCGATTGATGGTCATTATAGCAATTCTGCCTTCCTTCACGTAGTCAACAGCCATGATAACCTCCTATTATGATTTCGGCGGATTGAAAACGAAAACAGGTTTAATGAACCAGCTACTGTTTTGAAGGTTCTCACCTCCTCTCGACAAAATTCTGTTATAAGCATAATGAAACGGAGAAATGGCGCTTGAATTCTATCAGAGTGCTTCTGTACCCGTCAAATTAGGAATTAGGGAGGACCGATTCACTTTCCAGCACAGCCTGGAAACCTGGTAACTTGAAACTGGCAAGCGGCAGGAAGCAGGGAGAACTTCAGGGAACAAGACCGAAGCTAAAAGCTTGACAATGAATAGCTCAGGTGATATAATCCTGCGCTAGCAAGACCCGTAGTTTGACTCAGCAGTGGATATACACGTAAAATAAAGGAGGGTAAAGGCACAGAGGCTTGGTTTGACACAACTGAGAATTCAGTCCGCTGTGTATAGTCTAAGAAGATGACAACAACAAATGGAGAAAAAGTACTCGACGTAAAGGACCTGAGAACCTACTTCTATACTCAGGAGGGTGAGGTTAAAGCGGTTGACGGATTAACCTATCATGTAAACAAAGGGGAGAGTGTAGGTCTGGTCGGTGAGAGTGCCTGTGGCAAGAGTGTTAGTGCTCTGTCAATCCTGCGCCTAATTCCATACCCACCAGGTATTATCGTCGGTGGAGAAATCATATTTCAGGGACGGGATCTTCTGAAAGCCAGCGAAGAGGATATGCGCCATATCAGGGGCAACGATGTCGCCATGATATTCCAGGAACCCACGACATCTCTGAATCCAGTACTCACGGTCAAGCGCCAGATATCCGAGGCACTGGAACTGCACCGCGGCATGGACAAGGAAGCCTCGCTTGAAGAAACAATCAGACTATTGAGACTGGTTGGTATACCGGATGCGGAAAGGAGAGCAACTGACTATCCTTTCCAGTTTAGCGGTGGAATGCAACAGAGAATAATGATTGCCATGGCACTGAGCTGTGACCCGGCGCTGCTAATAGCCGATGAGCCAACCACCTCAGTTGACGTTACTGTTCAGGCACAGCTCCTTGAGATAATTGCTGACCTCAGAAACCGACTGGGCACAGCGGTGATTATTATAACCCATAACCTGGGAGTAGTTGCCCGATATGTCGAGCGAGTAAACGTGATGTACGCTGGACGGCTTGTGGAATCAGGGCCAACAGATGAGATTTATGCTGACCCAAAGCACCCGTATACTATAGGACTTCTGGCCTCGGTGCCACGATTAGACAGTGACCGAAAGAAGAGCTTGAGGGTTATCCAGGGTTTACCACCCAATCTTGCCCGTCTCCCCGGGGGATGCGCCTTCCATCCCCGTTGCGACTATGCCATGCCCCAGTGCAAGGAAGAGGCGCCAGAACTGGAACAAGTAGGAGAAAACCATCTCCGTGCTTGTTTCCTTGATGTAAAGAAGCTTAAGAAATAGTAAGACAAGTGAGGGGTTTCAGATAATGGAAAAAGATGATCACCTACTGGAAGTGGACAATCTGGTAATGTGGTTCCCAGTTACGGCAGGTGTCTTGCAGAGGCGGGTGGCCGATGTGAAGGCAGTAGACGGGATAAGTTTCTACATAAAGAAAGGTGAGACTCTGGGACTGGTGGGTGAAAGCGGCTGTGGCAAGACGACCACCGGGCGCTGTATCCTGCAACTCTATGAGGATATGAAGGGCAAGGTGATTTTCGACGGGATAGACCTTACCCAATTAAAACGCGAACAGATGCGGAGAATGCGCCGAGATATGCAGTTAATATTTCAGGACCCATTCGCCTCACTTGACCCGCGTATGACTGCCGGGGATATTATCGGTGAGCCGCTAAAGGTTCACAACCTAGCCAGAGGCAAGGAGTATAAGGATCAGGTTGCCGAGTTATTTAGAATGGTGGAACTTGAACCCTATATGTCAGACCGTTATCCTCACGAGTTCAGTGGCGGTCAGCGGCAGAGAATCGGGATTGCCCGAGCCTTAGCGGTAAGGCCCAAGTTTGTTGTATGCGATGAGCCTGTTTCGGCACTAGACGTTTCAATCCAAGCACAGATCATCACGCTTCTTGAAAGACTCAGAGATGAGCTTAACTTAACCTATCTTTTTATTGCTCACGACCTTTCGGTAGTCCGCAATATCAGCGACCGGGTAGCGGTAATGTACCTGGGCAAGATTATGGAGATTACCAACAGTGATGAGCTTTACGCTAATCCAGTTCATCCGTACACCATAGCACTACTTTCAGCGGTCCCCATACCGGACCCGGTAGTTGACCGTACACGGGAGCGGATTATCCTGACCGGCGATGTTCCCAGCCCGATTAATCCCCCACCTGGCTGTCCCTTCAATCCCAGATGCCACCAGGCAGTTGATAGATGTAAGGAAGAGACGCCAGAACTAAGACTTATAGGCGAGGAACATTGGGCGGCATGTCACCTAGTCTAACTGCCGGTTTGGATATAATCAGGTGAGCGGATTGCCAGCAAGGCAATAAAAGCAAATTGTGGTTTCATCAGTCAGCCCAGGGCAGGTAGTACTATGATGGTCTATTGAGTATTTGTTAATTAGGATACCTTATTGATTAGGCTAGAAAAGACATGGTTCGACCTACTAGAAGAACTTCACCAAGCAGAAAGTTAACACGAAAAGCCCCGAGTTCCAAACCCGAGGATACTGAGAAAAAACCCAGAAGGACGGGGTTTATTATTGTTGCAGTAGTCATCGCTGTCATTGCAATCGGGACAGTGATTGGCTGGTATGTAGTCTATGTACAACCTCTTCAGATACCCATAATCGTGGTGGGTCAGGATACCATCAACGCTGATTACTTCATCAGGAGAGCTATGCTAGATCCAAGCGCGTCAAGCGACCCCATGATAATGCTTCAGACACTCACCAACGAACTACTTATCAAACAAGGAGCACCACGTTACGGTATTGTTGTAACACCAGAGGAAATTGACGAGGAACTAAGAGCGATTGCCAGCGGCGAAAGCGAGACTATTACCGAGGGCGAATTCAAAGAGTGGTATCGCCAGCAGCTTAATGAAACCAATCTCTCCGATGCCGAATTCAAGGAATACGTTCACATAACTCTGCTGGCACGCGAACTCTACGAATATCTGGCAGCAAGAGTACCCAGCGTTACCGAGCAAGTCTACCTTAATATAATCGTGCTCCAGGAATATGAGGAAGCACTGGAGATAAAAGAGAGAATAGAGGCAGGTGAAGCCTTTGCCGATATTGCGCGGGAAGTATCAATCCATGAAGAATCCAGAGTAAACGGCGGCGAGCTTGGCTGGTTCCCTTACGGAGCCCTTGACGACTCCATTAGCTGGACAGTCAGTAACCTAGAAATTGGGGATGTAAGTGACCCCCTCCGCACCGGAGAAATGTCCTATAGTATCTTTATGGTGTCGGAAAGAGCCGTCGCCCGGGAGGTTGACGAGGACTCTATGACAATACTCAAGGCCCGGGTGCTTGATGACTGGATAACAGAAGAACATGGATCAGTAAAAGTGGAGTTTCACGGTCGTAACAACGGGTTTGATTCTGAAACCTATGCCTGGATACAGTGGCAAATTAGTAGAAGAACAAGGGAATAACGACAGAACACAGCAATTTCATTCGTGATTAGTAAAGCAGGTGGCAATCAGTGATACGGGTTGAAAATCTAACAAAATACTATGGAGAGCGCCTGGCGGTAGATGATATTAGCTTCCACGTGGAAAAAGGGGAAATCGTAGGCTTCCTCGGTCCGAACGCGGCAGGCAAGACAACTACCATGCGCATTATTACCGGGTTTCTAATGCCAACCCGGGGCGATATTTGGGTAGCAGACCATAATATGAGCACGCATTCTCTTGATGGGCGTCGGCATATTGGATACCTCCCGGAAGCAATACCTCTATATACTGATATGACCACCCGTGCCTACCTTGAGTTCGTGGCCAAACTTAGAGGACTGGATAAGGACAGGATAAGTACCAGGATAGACGAAGTGGTAGAAATGTGCCGTCTTGAGGAGTATATTGATGTAATCATCGGTAAGCTATCAAGGGGCTTCAGACAGCGCGTTGGTGTAGCCCAATCTATTATCCACGAGCCGGATGTACTTATCCTAGACGAGCCAACAATAGCCATTGACCCGATTCAGGTTGCCCAGACAAGACAGTTAATCAAGGAATTGGGCAAGGAGCATACCATTCTTCTTTCGACGCACATTTTACCGGAAGTTAGTATGATTTGTGAACGGGTGATTATCATACACGAAGGCAAGATTGTAGCCGAGGACCGAATTGAAAACCTTTCCTCGATAATAAGAGGTGGCAAACGCATCCGAGTCGAAGTGCAAGGTCCTGCTGATCAAGTAGCTAAGCGACTACAACAGATCAAGGGTGTCCGCCAAGTAATCTTCGAAAAGCCTTACCATATTGTGGAATATCCCCCTGAGCAAGACCCGAGGCCGAAGATAATGGAAGCTGTAGTCAAAGGCGGCTGGGTTCTTCTCTCAATGGAATCAGTGGAGATGAGTCTTGAGGATATCTTCCTTGAGCTAACAACCGAAGAGGAGGAAGAGGAGGAAATAGAAGAGTGAAGAACATCGGGACTATAGCCTACAAGGAGCTCAAGTCCTACCTGACGTCACCGATGGCCTACATAGTCACGGCTATCTTTCTGTTGCTTACTGGCACCTTTTTTACCACGTATCTTGCCGGTACCGGTTATACCGACACCAGTATCAGAGGATTTTTAGAGCCAGGTAATATACTGCTGCTTTTGTTCTCAGCGGTGCTTACCATGCGCCTAATTGCCGAAGAGAAAAAAATGGGCACGTGGGAACTACTGCTTACAGCCCCAGTGAGAGACACAGAGATTATATTAGGCAAGTTCCTGGGTAGCCTAATCGTGCTGGTGGGGATGCTGGTTCTCACCCTTTACTACCCGATCCTTCTAATAATCATGGGTGACCCTGATATGGGACCGATTGGCACCAGCTATCTCGGGCTTTTCCTGCTGGGCAGTGCCTCACTAGCCGTGGGAACATTTGCTTCGTCGGTAACCTCAAACCAGATTGTGGCGGCAGTGGTCGCCGGTGGGATTCTATTTGCCCTGTGGTTCGTAGGCATGGCAAGTAATTTCGCTCCTGAGGCCATTGGTAATCTACTTTCCTATCTTTCGCTTTCATATCACTTTCCTGATTTCATAAGAGGGGTAGTTGACACTAGAGCCATAATTTATTACCTCAGCATTACCGCGCTATTCCTCTATTTGGCTATAAGATCTCTTGAAACAAGCAGGTGGGGCTAAATGCAGACTGCACCAATTGCCATACTCGGACTGGTATCCCTATTCGTGGGCTGGCTACTTACACTGGTTCTGCCGATGATCCGCTACGCAGCCTGGGGCATCCTGGCACTGGGAGTAATTTTACTGGCGATTGCCTTTATCATTGATTTTCGTCGAGTAAGGGGTGCTCTGGTAAGCAAGCGGGGCAGGTTTGGTACCGGCACCACTATAATGATCTCGATATTCATCGGTATCATTCTTCTGATCAATGCTATCAGCATCGGGAGCTATCACCGCTTTGACTTTACCGGTCTGGCACAATTCACTCTTGCTTCACAGACAAAGGAGGTTCT
>SMTZ1_10012016_pt1 | contig 10303 bp, 9 predicted proteins | sample DeeMarSWOR136_30_FD_25667 | JGI IMG/M metagenome (IMG submission 25667) | reverse complement strand
AAACCATCATCCTCATTACCAGGATCATCAAAATGGCCATCAGTAAAGACGATATAATCCAGCTTCAGTGCAACATTACCATTTCCAAGACGGGCTCTTTCTTCCGCATATACAGATGTAAATGCCATAATAAAAACTATGATTATTAAAAACAAAAATAATCTTTTCATGACCTTCCCTCCTTTCATCCGCTTTGATGTTTGCAAAGCTCCCGATTGCGCGTAATCGAGGTAAAAAGTCTAGCTCACTATAGGCTCATCCTTTGGCAGTTCGGCAATATTATTCAAGAGCCATCGCTTTCTGTCTCATTCTCACGGAGGATTTGACTATATCGGGTTGAACAGTATAGATGATTCAAATACAACTAAATGCCTTGTTTGTCTACTAAAATATTAATTAAAAAATATTACTGCCTAATTATCAATACTTAGTAGAAAAAATCTTGCTTGAGGAGATTAAGCGGAAAATACTGATTCTGCCCCAGCCGGAGAAACCGGTATCGAATTTTTCCTCCCTCCCCAGAAAGGTATGGGATTCAGGTGAAACTGCCAACGAAACCTGTAACTAAATTGTAACCACTACAACCGAAAATAACCCAACATAACCCAACGTATTCCAACATGGCGCTGATGTACGGCGTGAATTCATCTGAGTGTGCCAAAGGTCAGGCAACCCCGTATTCAAGACTGCCAACCCCGAATTGAATACCTCGGATAGATTGCATGTGGTTTCATCGAAGATGAAAACCACGGATAGTAGACTGGTTTGGGATTCAATTTACCCCTTGACTCTGCACATAGTAGATGAATTAGGTAGACCGCCCTTGACTTGGGTTATTCAATATTTCAATCACAAATCGATAGTTTTGGGCTACCCTGATAGTGGACTATGATCGCGGGGCTCCGTTATTAGCCGACCATACCTGCAAGCATCCCTTCACTTTTTCCCGAAATATTGATACTTATTAACACAGGGCCGTACGAACGGAGGGGAGGCGGTTCAACTGGCCATCATCAAATGATTCGGTGATACCCCCCCGAGACTTAGCTTATAGGTGACGGCCCAGGATAACATACACAAGAAAAGCCCAAAAATATTGATTCCTAAATAGGTAAATGGACCGCATAGTGTCAGGATATAGAAAAAATGTTGTACGGAATTAAGAAAATATGTGCTTTGAGCAGCAAACAAATAGCGGCACGATATGCCAGAATCAAGAGGAAAAGTTTTTTCGACACGGAAGACGAAAAAAACCAAGAAGTATTCGTTCAATTAAAAAATAGAGCCGAAAAATTATCCAAGAGGCATAGAATCAACATGTGCTATGAACCGACAACAAGCAGGGTGCGAAAAGCGAATGGGGAATGGATCGACATCATGGGTTTTGTTCAATACTTCAGTAAAGAGGCTCCCCTTCTGAGCGAGTTTCTTAATGAATTGGGAGGGATGTTTGAAGTTGACTCAGAGGTGGGAACAATCAGGTTCTTCGGTATCCAAATGCGTGGTCCATCTGACTTTTGCTCGGCCGAATATTTTGTCAGCAGCGAAGAGATTTATGCTTTGAATCTGGCTAATGAGGAGATCTTCCAATTCAAGGGACGCCAAACAAGCGCGGTTACTCAAGGACCGGATGGAAAAACAGTAATAAGCCTAAACCTTGAACACGAACCATCGTTGTGGGATTTAATATATGAGGTGATTCGCGCCAAATGGCCAGAGCAATTATCCCAGCAGAGGCTATCCCATGAGTCGATAGATCAAATAAGCGTTCAAGCTGAGAAACAGCTTAATCTTTCGGGCAACCCCCCAATCGTAGAGGTAGATGCCTTAAAAGGAGAGCGTTTGCAGATCTCAGATAGATTCAAAGCTTTTGATTTGGCCCTTACTAGCTGCCTTCGAAGCTTAGGAATTTCTTAAGCAAAAGTGAAAGGTCACTAGGTTTTACGAAAGAGTGTATTCCATGAGAAAAAAATGAGCGAAAGGGAAACTGAATGTTTTAAGATGTATCAGGCAATTTAGGCGAGATGCCAAAGGGTAAAGATTTGAATCGCTAATCGATAGAGGCACAGGTTGGGAAAACGATCTAATTTAGTTAGCAAGGGACGGACACTGAGATGTGGTGTCCGTTACACACGGAAGAAATCGCTCGATCTGGTTTTTTCTTTGACATATATTCCCATCCTGCTAAAATGGGTTCAATCGACAAAGCCAAACCATCCGTGATGGTGGGGCTGAAAGCCGAAAGAAGGTGATATTATGATTTCCATCCGTTCCCCGAACTAAAGGGGTCTTGCAAGAGATATAGGGCGGTCCGCTCCAGAATATCTGAGCAAGAGTGAAGAGCAGACTTTGATCCTTTTGCAGAGGGAGTCTAGCGGAAGAGGTCTTGAGAGAATACCACTACCTCACAAAACCTGGGTCGATGCTGCATAAAAGTCAAACGGAGACCTAACTGCTTGTGTAAAGGACCTGAAAAGAGGAGATGGATAATATGAACAAGATAAAGAAATGGATTATGATATCAATATGCTGTATGGTTGGGTTCGTTCCAAATGTTTTTGGGGCACAGGTCTTATCAGAGTTTCAGATTACAACTGATGCAAATACTCAATGGCGTCCTGCAGTCTATGGTGGTTATGTGGTGTGGCAAGATCAGAGGAACGGAAATGCCGACATCTACGGGTATGACCTCCGCACAGATACAGAGTTTCCCATATGCACAGACGCAAACAACCAAGAGCATCCCTCGATCTCTGGAAATATTGTTGTCTGGTATGACTGGAGAAACGGGAATGCCGATATCTACGGGTATGACCTCGCCACGGATACAGAGTTTCCCATATGCACAAACGCAGACAACCAGCGTCTGCCCAAGATCTCCGGCAATTATGTGGTGTGGAATGACTGGAGGAACGGCAACTGGGATATCTATGGGTACGACCTCCGCACGGATACAGAGTTTCCCATATGCACAGACGCAGCCCACCAGTATTTCCCGAAGGTCTCAGATAGGTACGCCGTGTGGTGGGATGAGAGGGCCGGGATAGGAAACTGGGATATCTACGGGTATGACCTCTCCACGGATACGGAGTTTCCCATTTGTACAGACACAAACAACCAGGGGTATCCCGCCGTCAGCGGTAATTATGTGGCATGGATTGATGATAGGAACGGCAACTGGGATATCTATGGGTATGACCTCTCCACGGATACGGAGTTTCCCATATGCACAAACGCATCAGATCAATTTCGGCCCCGTGTCTATAACGACATTGTCGTGTGGTTTGATATGAGGAACGGGAATCAGGATATCTATGGGTATCGTGTCTCCACCGCAGAGGAGTTTCAGATCACGACAAATGCGAGTGACCAAAGGTGTCCCAAGATCTATTGCGATACCGTTATGTGGCACGATAGAAGGGATGGAGATTACAATATCTATGGTGCATATCTTGATACCCAACAATGTTTGATCCCGGATGACGATGATGATGGCTGGTGCTTCATCGCCACCGCGGCCTACGGGGCCGGTATGGCAAAGGAAGTGCAGATTCTCAGGAAGTTCCGCGACGATTTCCTTTTGAACAGTGCGCCGGGGAGGAGCTTCGTGAGGTTCTACTACAGGGCATCTCCTCCGGTGGCCGATTTCATTGGCAGGCATGAAACCCTGCGAGTGGCGACGTGCTGGAGTCTGATGCCGCTTGTTGGAATGAGTTGGCTAACATTGCAGATCGGCCCGGTAGCCACGCTGGTGCTTGTAGCTCTGTTGGTTGCTATAACGATTACTGGTGTGGCGTGGCTGATCAGACCCAGAAGGTTCTACGGCACAATGGCTTAAGGTAAGGTTGACCTAATCATCAGAGCAACAAGGCAGGGCCATTACCGGCCCTGCTTTTCTGTTTGATTCAAGATGTTATCGATCATCGAGAGGCGAGCCAAAATTATCGATTAGTGTTAGAAATCTTGCATTAGATCCCACCTATTGAATCTACAATAATTGGTATTTTCTATCCGTTTTTTCTACCTAATAATTCAGTATTGGTTTTTCGTTTACCTTGTGTTATGTGAATCATAGATATTTCCAATACAATTACTTGTTAGGCAACATATAGTCAATTTAGTTTCAGAGAGACTACACATTCAGAAAACATATATTGAAGGGAGGTGATGCCTATTGAACAGGAGGGACTATAGGATCATTTCATTGCTTTACCCTGTGCTGTAGGCCGAGAGGTGAAAATGAGATCTTAAAAAGAAAGGAGGAAATACCATGTCAACAGAGGAAAACAAAGCAAATATACGCCGTATGTCAGAAGAAGTGTTTAACAAAGGTAACCTGGCGATAGTGGACGAACTTGTATCCACCAACTCTGTCTCGCATATGGGTGGCGGGGAGGAGTTTAAAGGCCCAGAGGGCTTCAAACAAATGGTCACTATGATACGCACCGCTTTCCCCGACCTTCATTTTACGACTGATGATATGGTCGCCGAGGGGGACAAGGTGGCGCACCGTTACACATGGCGGGGTACACACAAAGGTGAGCTGATGGGCATCGCTCCGACGGGCAAGCAAGTTACAGTGACAGGGATTAGTATCACATACTTCGTAGGCGGCAAGGGAGTGGAAGCGTGGGGAATCTCTGACATGCTCGGCATGATGCAACAACTGGGTGTTGTTCCTCCTATGGGGCAGGGCCGGTAATGCTCTGCCTTTGTTCTTGTAAACCTTGTTTTTATCTACTACCATAAGAAAATAGAAACCTTATTTACAAAGGGGGAGGTATTTTAAATGAGCGCGGAGGATAAACTTTATCGAGATCTACAAGTGCATCTTGATGACCAGACTATTGGTTTTCCTGCCACTGAATCGGGATCAGATATACGGTTGCTAAAACAGCTTTTTCCAGCAGAACAGGCTAAAATAGCTATGTTTCTAACCTACAAGTATGAAACTCTCGAACAAATTCATGAACGTGCCAAAAAAAGCGGTATATCTATGGAAGAATTAGAACGTGGCCTCGACGAGACAGCGAGTCGGGGGGTTATTGGTCGTAGGAAAAAAGACGGTGCCAAAGAATACCGAAATATCCCATATATTGTCGGAATGGCTGAGGCAGCTGCTAGCAATCCCACTCCAGAGTTAATTCAAGCGCATACTGAATATTCCGAAGATGGGTTATTTTGGAACGCATTTTTGACCACTGAAGTCCCACAGATGCGCACCATCCCTATCGAGCAGAGTATTACTCCGGAACACCATATTGGCACCTACGATGAGATAAAAGAAATAATCGAAACGACAGATGATCCGATCGTGATAAATGAATGTGTTTGCAGAAACGGTGCTCAAGAACGGGGAGAACCATGCAAGCAAACATCCCGGTCAGAGACTTGTATGGCGTTTCGTGATGGTGCGAAAAATTGTATAGAATCTGGAAGAGGTCGACCGATAACCAAGGATGAAGCCCTTGAAATTATTAGAAAAAATGAAGAAGACGGATTAGTATTGCAACCTTCCAATGCACAATTACCGGAATTCATTTGCTCATGTTGTGGATGTTGCTGCGGGATATTAAATCTGCACAAGGCAGTCCCAAACCCCGTGGAATTTTGGGCAACAAATTTTTATGCGGAAGTGACTCATGAACTATGCAAAGGATGTGGCACATGTGAGGAGAGATGCCAGACAGGTGCCATGTTTTTGGACGAGGAGAAAGAGATTTCCACTGTAGATCTAACCCGATGTCTTGGATGCGGTCTCTGTGTTACTGTCTGCCCAGAGGGGGCAATTGAACTTCGAAAGAAGGAAGCAGAAGTAGTGCCTCCACTAACTGCAGAAGATATGTTCGAGGTTATTATGACCAATAAAAAATAGAATCTCATGGGGGGGACTAACCAAAGGATATTCCTAACTTTTCTTATCCTTTCATTCCTATTCGCCCCATTATCCCCCCAAGCCGCCGATTTTCAAAACGGCTGGGTAAAAGGGGGCATTGAATTAGAAAGATGAAGCAGAAAGGGGCAAGGTAAATATTTCAAGATGAAATAGATCATCGAGGGGCAAGCTAAAATTATCGATTAACGTTAGAAATCTTGATAACAAGCGGCCCCATAGAAGTATTGAATAGGCTTGACCCGCATGTCTATCTAACCCAAAATACCGTATTTCTCCCCATAAAATACAGGGATTCCCCCATTCACCTTTAATAGCTCTATTTCTATCATCATTTCAAAATGTCCCACATCTCCCGACCAGATTAAGAGGATATATAGACATGGAGGAAAAGCGGAAATTCCCTCGGTTTCCCGTAAAGGGACTAGTCACTTGCTCCCGCTACGGGAGGCAGATTACCATGCGAACCCTCAATATCAGTCTGGGCGGATTGAAAGCGGAGGCCAATTTCGATTTACGAATTGGTGAGTCTATGGATTTTGTCATTCTCATAAATGGCACTAGGATACGGTGCAGGGGAAAGATCCTTGCTATCGAGGAGTTTGGGAATAAGGTTCAGGCAAGGTTACGTTTCACCCGCACATCGGATTCCGAGCATAGGAAATTGTCCGCTTATTTACATACTCTTTATTGGGGACGCTTCCAGAAGTGGGTAATCGGTGGGATATTCATCCTTTTGGCTTATATCGCCTACCTCTTCATCCGCTCTTACCTTTGAAGATTTTGCTGCCCTCCTCCTTTATTCCAGCCCTCTCTTTGCTTTCTCAACACACTTATGCCTAAGAATACAAGATTTTATCGATCATCGGGGGGGTAAGCCAAAAGTATTGATTTGCGACAGAATCATTTCCCATTAAGGATGTCCATCCAAATGCAGCCAATACCCCTGCCATTTATCTCTTGTGAATCTTGTTCCATTCTGTTAACATAGAGCCATGAGGAAGCTGGCTCTGAGGCTCCTCCTCTCCCTGTTTATTTTCCTGTTACCATCTGCCTTATTCTCCCCGCAAGCCGCCGATTTCCAGTTCGCCTGGGTCAAAAGGGTTGTTGCCAGCGACACCTTCAAAGGGAAAGTAGTTGGAGTCTCTGACGGTGATACAATCAAAGTCATGAGGGAGGGTAGGGCCGTTAAAGTCCGGCTGCACAGAATAGACTGCCCTGAGAAAAAGCAACCCTTTGGTACACGAACCAAGCAATTCACGTCAGATATGGCTTTTGGTAAAGAAGTTATGGTCCGCATCCAGAATACGGACAGATATGGACGCACCGTGGGTGTGGTCATACTCACTGACGGCAAAAATCTAAACTGGGACCTAGTAGACGCAGGCTTGGCGTGGTGGTATCGCAAATACGCTCCGAACAATAAGACTCTGAAGGCGTTGGAAGCTGGGGCAAGGGCCGAAAAAAGGGGTCTATGGGCGGAACCCGATCCCAAAACGCCCTGGGAATGGCGGCAAAGGGATCGTGGTTGCCGTAAGAGATGAACAAAGATAGGATGGGGAAAATTAAAAAACTCAAGATCAAAAAAAGAAGGCCAACCATAGCCTTATTGTTATCATTTGCTACTCCTGGACTTGGTCAGATATACAATGGCCAAATCAAAAAAGCCATAGTACTCTATTTAACGGGATTATTTCTGGGAATAATATTATTCTTCCTTTTTATTACCAATGTTTATGTGATGATTTGTTGCTTAGTAATTTTGATATGCTATTTTTTATACATTTGCTTTGATGCCGTTCGTAATTCTTCAAAACTAAAGCAAATTATTCTCAAACCATATAATAAGTGGTATTTCTATATCATCATTGCCTTAGTATCTGGTTTCGTAATAAATCCCTCATACAGAAATTTTATCAAACACAATATAGTTCAAGCATACAGAATACGCTCCAGCGGTATGGAGCCAACCTTGTTGGTAAATGACCATATTGTTACAAGTAAATTCGTTTACAATTATAAGGGTCCTATTCGGGGGGATGTTATCGTGTTTGTTTATCCCGAGGACCCGAGGAAGGATTTTGTCAAGCGAATAATTGCCCTGCCGGGAGAGAAGGTTGAAATCAAGAATAAAAAGATTTTCATTAATGACAAACCCATAACGGATCCATGGGGGGTCTATAGGGAAAGGGATGGCCCCTTCGTCCCGGGCGATTTGCGGCCGAGGGATAACTATGGACCTAGGGTCGTCCCGTCCAACTCGCTTTTCGTCTTGGGGGACAACCGAGATAACAGCCAAGACAGTCGGTATTGGGGGTTCATAGATTTATCGGCAGTTAAAGGTAAGGTACTGTATATTTATTGGGCAAAGAATAGAATCGGAATGAATGTAAAATAGCCATCTCCAACATGCTTGAACTTGAGACGTTGAGGGAATTGTTATTTGAGAAAGGGATAATAACTGAGGAAGAGTATGTTGCTAGATTTAAAAAGGTGGACAGGGAAATGAAGGAGAAGCGAGAGAGGTAGTTAATTTAGGGATTAAAAAAGGGGAGGGCTAACCGATGGCTAACAATAAGAAAGCTAAAGGTCGTGAAGAAAGCTAAAGGTCGTGATTTTATCGCCTTCAACACCACTATCGGCTTACTGCTGTTCTCAGGAAAAGAATGTGAAAGAGCCAGGAAAAGAGGCGGTACCATAGATTTGAAGAGATATCCAGAGTTAGAGAAACTTAAATCGCTTTCAGCACTCCCAACTAAAGTCATTCTGGAGAGGGAAATAAGAAAAAGGGCATCCAAGGAGAGATCTTTGAGAATTGGCAAACGAGGGACCGTTCTTCTTAGTAATGCATTGCTTATAGACCAGCTTGGTTTCAAAAAGGGAGATAGGTTTGAAGTATCAAAAAGGAAGGATAGAATCATCCTGAGAAAAACAGAATAAAAGAAGAATGGGCGATACCGTTATTTTATATGTTGGTAAGGAGATGAAGGAGAAAAAGGAGAGGGTAAATATTTCTGTTACAATTCGAAAGTTTTAGGCCGGGGTACTAAGTATCGAATAAACTTAGTATTGGATCATTTGGGTTCAACGAGAATCTATAATCTAGTTTGACATTAATTCTATATTCGATAAGATACTTAAGTTAAGCCATAGCCAACATGCTCATGATGCTTATTCCAGAAAAAATATAAACAACACCGCAATTGACTAGAAATTCATAGGGCAATTTCTGAGGTATTTATTAAAGAGGAGTTCCATCGACCATGAGATACATTGCTGTTGTCTTAATTGTAATATTATCTTCATGTTCGGGTCTTTTTACTAATGTTGATTCAATGAAAAAGAAGGCAAGTGATTTTTCGATAAGGGGGGATTACTTTTCAGCAAAAAAGATTTATGAAGACCTTCTACTTAAAGATGTTGATTCGGCTCCGGATTACCTTCTAAGTCACGCATATTGCTTATGGAAATTAGAAAAACACGATGAAGCCATAGATGAGCTCAATGAATTAATAAGCCAATATCCAGGTAAAGAATATAATGAATACACAGATTCTGCTATTACAACGATTTTATATATAAAAGCTGAGAAGCATAACAAAAATATATACATAATAAAAGAATTGAAGAAATATTTAGAAGATAATCCCGAAGGCAAAGCAGTTGATTCAGTTCAGTATTGTATTGGTGGTCTTTATCTTCTATCGCAAAATTACCCGATCGCACGTGAAGCGTTTAATAAATTAATAAAGGACTACCCGAGTAGCAAATATCTTTGGGATGCCAAATTTGTTATTGGGGAATCATATTTTCTAGAAAAAGATTATGAAAATTCCAAAAAATATTTTGAGGATTTTATTAAACAATATCAAGATCAAAATCCAAGTATGGCTGGTGATGCGAAAACATACCTAAGAATGATTGAAGAAATTACTCCAAGAAACAACAAATAGAACGAAGACTCAGACTTAGGGGTATACTCTTGAAAAAGAGATCACGTTTATTTCAACAAAATCAGTATCACGGCCTCGGAATTACCAATCTGTTTAATACAAGATGTATCAGAAAATCCAGGCGAGATGCCAAAAGGTAAAGATTTGAAACGCCTATCATTAGGTTTTAGAAACCAATAGGTCAAGGATTCCAGTTGCAATGTCTATTTTTTCGGTTCGGTAACGATGGGTTCTTTCGGCTCTGTGACTCCGTAATCCCGTTCCCAGCCTTCATGTTCCAGAGTAATGGACTCTAACGCCACGCAAGTATCCTTAGCATCGAGCTCTCCTAGTGCAACATACTCAGAAGGCCAACACCGATAAACCTTAAACGATATCACTTTCTGCCCAGCCTCGTTGAAAAGATCTATTATGATATCCTTCCTAAAGGCGGCTAGCGATCCCTCAGCGCCTTGTG
>SMTZ1_10017575_pt1 | contig 10305 bp, 9 predicted proteins | sample DeeMarSWOR136_30_FD_25667 | JGI IMG/M metagenome (IMG submission 25667) | reverse complement strand
TAACAACTTTGTCCCCTTCTTCAACGTACGTATCTATGATACAATGAAGAGCTTCATGTGCTCCATTTGTCAAGAGTATGTTTTCAGGGTTCACGTGGTGGAATTCTGCAAGTTTCTCTTCTAGCGACCCATATCCTGGGTAACACGATATATATTCAGAGTCAAAAGGGCCAAGCCTTCGCAACATTTCCAAAACTTTCGGGGGACAACCTACAGAACTCTCGTTGAGGTCTAACCTCACCTTGAACATTCGAGATTCTTTTGACCTTTCAGAGTGTGCAATTTTTTCTACCTCTTTTCTGGGTTTCATACTACCACCTTCTTTGAATTGATACTGTGTATCTTCACCTTCTTCTCAGTGTTTGGTTCCCCGCCAGCGTGTACAACCCTTTACATGTTGCTACATAAAGGTTGCGGTTCTTTAAGGGGGAGGAAAATGATTATTCATTGCTTGTTTCTTTTCATTTTATTTTCAACTCTTTTTGTGATCTAATTTCTCTGTCAGGTTATACCTTGATGAGGTGCTCACCCATTTAATGAGTGTGGATACTTCAGCCAAGCTGAAGGATTACCAGAGTTCCTCAGTACTGTGATGTATTTACCAACCTGTATTTCTCAGCTCCTTCATTCATCTTCTTCGACTGCCTTTTCCCACCAATCAAATTCATCTGGAAATGTAGGGTAGTTCTCTTCAAACCAATCTAACAAGTCTGTATGATAAAATCCATCTCTGTTGAACTGTTTTTCAAATTCTTTGAACTTTATTCCCATCCGGATAGCTAATATGTAAAACCGCACACCTGGGTTATCACCAGGGTTCGTTCTTAAAAGCTTTCTGAATAAATCTAAAGCACACTCAATATCATTGTTTTCCCATGATAAGACAGCTTTGTTCAGAATAGCCCGGATAATGTGTCTATTTTCCAGCCAGCCCCATTCCAGTACGTCGGGCCATTCACCGTTTTCATCTGTTATCAAAGCGACAGCTCTCTCGTATGCTTCATTCAACACTTTTTTTGCCTCTTCTACTTTATGTTCGGAAAACAATAGTGTGTGATAAAATGTGTAAGAATCTAAAAAATCAGGATCTTTTTTAATCAGGTTTCTCAACTGCTTTTTTATTGATTTTTTATTCTTCCCTGTGTATTTCTTCCGAAGATTGTAGTAATCATCCATTACTTCATGATCTGTGTCTACATATTCTCTCACATTCATGGTATCCCTCTCTTATGTTGTACATGCGGGGGCTCTTTGTAATAGTGTACTAGCACTGTTACAGTATATATGCTTTTCAGGTGTCTTTGCACGCTTCCCTTTATAAACCTTTGGTATTTGGGGTTGTTAAGTCTTTTCTTTTTTTGAGACATGGAAATTATATTCGTGTCTGTTTTCATATTCTAAACAAGAATTTTCATTAAAACATGTACTAACCTTTAAATAGATACAAGAAAAGAATAGTATAATGACAGAATGGCTTTCCCGTATGGATGAGCTCATGGAAAAATACCCTGGACAATATTTAGCACTCGTGGATGGTGAAATTGCATCTTCAGGTGATAGTGAGTTTGAAGCTTATAAGAATGCGAAGGAGAAACATCCAGACAAAAAGGTTTCATTAGTTTACATTCCGACAGAAGAGGAAACGGTGACTCTCATTTAATCTGTAATACACATTTTTTCTGTATCCTATTGTTATGATAAGAATTTTTTTCCTTATCCACCTCAAACAAACTCTGTATTTTGACGAGGACTCTCACAGACTGGGGAACGACTATGGTGTTATCCATGTTGTGTATGTGTCTTGATTCTATTTCAATCTTTGCAAGCTTCAAGGTTTGTTTAGATTTCAGAGAAAATATTCTCAAAATCAAGCAATTGTTTTATAGAATGAATAAATTTTTGCACAAAATATGTCTGAATTTGTGAGCAAAGATTATAAAGAACAGTTATATATGATCACAGAAAGTAGAGTGAGGTGTGAACATGATAGTAAAAGGTTGGCCCTTGAAACTGTTGGATACTGGAATAGGACCTGATGGACCCCCGGATGATGGTGGACGTGGAGGAGTTCCAAACTGATTCATTTTTTTGGAACTATTTGTTTTTCAGTGCTCCAAACATCCGGAAATACTCCCGAGGCATTTCTCTGATTAAAATCTGTTGCTAAAGGGTCTCCTTTTCTAAAGATAATAGGAGAGCATGTCACCTGTTTGATTCATATACATTCCGGTGCTATTTGAACCATCCGTTTGCGATTAAAAGAGAACAAGTAAGACTCCTGATATTCATAATCTATGCACAGATTAATTCAAATTCATAACCAAATATTTTAAGGAAAAGTTCTTTATACAGGATGCCAAAGAAAAGTGAGGTGTGGACATGATACTAAAAAGTTGGCTCCGTGAACTGTTGGATACTGGAATGGAACCTGATGGACCCCCGGATGATGGTGGACGCCCAGGTATACCCCATTAACCTATTTTTTTGGGACACCAAACATCCAGAAGTACTTCTCAGGTATCCTACCTAATTTGAAATCCTCAATAATAGGGTCCCATCTTGCCTGAAGATAATAGAAAAACATTTTGAAACGATTCCTCTTTATCTTCAAAGTTCTCCATAGCATGAAGAACACAAATAATCGTTTCTACGGCTAGAGGACTTTTCCAGACACACGATTTTATTCAGCTTACCAAGACCTTGAAGAGGCTCGTAAGGCAATCAGAGAGGGTAAATTTGAACAGTTTTCGAATTTGATATATCCATTTCGTTTGCATTCATTAAATGCCAAAATGCTTTCTGGCACAGCTTCGTCCGGTATTTCATGAGAAACTTCAAGGTTTGCCTGGATTTCAGAGGAAGTATTCAGCATCGAGTAATTTTTCGCAAAATAAATAAATCTTTGCACAAATATATCTGAATTTGTGAGTAAAGATTATAAAGAACAGTTATATATGATCACAGAAAGTAGAGTGAGGTGTGAACATGATAGTAAAAGGCTTGCCCTTTGAACTGTTGGATACTGGAATAGAACCTGATGGAGAACCATATGATGGTGGAGGGGGAGGAACACCCCATTAATTATCTACTCTTTTTTTTCGGTGTTCCAAACATCCAGAAGTATTTCCGAGGTATTTTTCCTGATTTGAAATCTTCAACTAAAGGACTCCATCTATCCTGTAAATAGAAGAAAAGCATGTCCTGAACAATCCCTGCATGCTCGAATTTCTCCATGGCCCGAAGTACCCAGGTTGGTCTAATCGTATTAACAAAGAGGGATACTTTTCCATTTCTACCCTTTACTAAAAAAGAAGTTGCTGAATTTTCAGCAAAAAGGTTCATGAAAAAGGTATAGCACTCTGTAAAGAATGAAAAATACAGGGGGACATAATTGTGAACTCCATGTAAAAATACAGGAAAATAAACTATTGAATTGGCAAATATTTTATTTTTGAGAGTTTTTACCTTTCTGTGATCCAATCTTGTCTCCTTCATGATAGGAACATCAGGAAGTCTTACATTTACTTTGTACCAGTAGAGAAGTTGTTTTATGTCTTCTGTTAGTGTGAAATCTGGATGAGCCTTCAAATTTTCTCTGGGTGGGGAGCTCTCTTGGAAAGGTATGTCCTCAGGAACATGGCGGAGAAACAGCTTTGTGCTGTTCCATTTCCAGGGGAAAATAACAGTATAACTCTCCCATTCAATTCTTTCTATACAGGTCACATCTCTAAAATCTGTCATTTCTGTTGTTTTTATATACAGGACATTTTTCTTTCCCTGGCGAGATCTGTATATTATTTCAATTGAATTTTTATTTTCTTTGAGAGATGTCATGAATCTGTCTACGTCTTCAGGCTGAACAAGGTAATGAACATTGTTGTAACCTTTGTGATTCTTCACTAAGATGTTACCATTGAGGAGAATCCGGTTTTCCTCCATCAACCGAAGAGCTCTGTAAATGGCATCATAAGACCTGAGCGTGTCATGCGCTTGACAGAATTTCAATAAGTTCTTCACACTATCTCTGGGATGTTCATTGAAGTAGCGTGCTATCTGAAGTAGATTGTCAGGTTTCTCTGATTTTAACACAGAAAGGTATTAAAAGCGTTGTTTATAAATGTTTCTGTATGGAATCGGATCAGAAATAATTGTGCCTTTCTCAGTGATAAAGGAGGTGAAAAGAGTGTCCAAAAAGCAAAGGAGATTAGAAAAAATTCGAGAAAAGTTAATTGAGGTAGAGATTGAGATGGGTTCTCAGGGAATAAGAATGTGGGAAGGATTTTCTAGAGGTTCTACAGGGGTTTTGACAAAAATGTACCAAGGTGGTGGAGGATGCCTATAGATAGTAAAACGAGGGCCCAAATAAATTTGGCACTCTATAGAGCTTTAAAAGAGAACCCACGAGTTACTGTAAAAGAACTTTTTCGTATTATTGCTTCTTTGAGAAACTGGAAAAGATTACATGGATCAGCACAACAGATTTTAGATAAACCTTTTAAGGATAAAATTCTGGTAGGTCCCTACTTGTACTGTAATTCTGGTATGAAGGTCACGCTACATGAGAAAAAGGATGTGGAAGAAAAAGTGAATAAAACAAATTTTGGCATTTCTTTGGCTGGAAACTATTCTTATTTGCAGGTTTCACGAACTGGTAAAGGAAACCTCGCATATGCAGAGCTTATTAACCCATCATTTCCTGCAAAAGTTACACTTGAAGGTGGGATAGCTGATGATGAGAGAAAATGGATTGATCAGTGGTTTTGTACACCTGGAAGGTTGAACTCGGATGGAAGACCTGATTGGGATGATACAGATTGGGAGATATATGGGGCTATGCGGAATCCGAGACAAAATTTCTTTGAGGTTGGGAAAAAATTACAGATCCCATGGGGAATGGTGAAAGAGCGATTTCAGAAGATCGTAAGAGATTGTAAAGTATTAATGGGATTTTTTCCTCTGGGATATGCAAGGTATGACCACCTTTTGGTGACCTTAAAAACTGAGTATGAAACAGGTGTAAGAAAGTTTCTTGCAGGGTTAGACCGCAGCTCCTGGTTATTCAAGGTGGATGATCTTTTGGTTTTGTACCTCTTTCATACCCATATAAATTTGACGTGCTTGAAATTCGGTGAAATGAATTATATGGGGCTCATAAATCATATTAGAGTGGGATTCCCACTGAATGTGGACAAGGAAAGGTTTTTGTTCATATAATTCTTGTTCATTTACCCATTTACCCACAAATGTAACATATCTAGTAGAGTTGAAACCGGCAGATTTTTATATGTACTGGACTATTCACATTGAGGTTAGTCGTTATGATGGTGAGAAAAGGGTTTATCTCAGCGGCGGTGATGGGAATCCTTCTCATGGCTGGCAGTTTATCATCATCAGGAGGTATTGCGCCTTTATGGAGTTTTAAGATAGAGAACATGACAGATTTTGCTATGTCTCGAAATGGGGAATATGTTATTGTGGCATGTGAGAAAGGTCCATTATGTGAGAATGGACAGTATTACGTGTTTGATCGTTACGGGGAGACAGTGACTCATGATTGCATTGAAGGTGAAATTACTGATGTAGATATTGCAGATAACGGTGCTTTTTTCATTGGAACACGTAGTGGGTATTACTTTTCTTCGAGTTCCGGGAGAATATTTGAAGATTTAAACATGGGAAGTATGGTTGAATCTGTCTCTATTTCTGAAAATGGGGAAATTGTTGTTGCAGGGACAAGTAAGGAAATTCTCATTTTTGACAACGAAGGAATGAAAAGCAAAAAAGAAGTTGATTGGCCTGTCAATTCCACTGCAATAAATGCTTCTGGTGACACAATAGCTGCAGGAACTGTAGATTCAATATCTCTCTATAAGGAATCAACTAACACGTGGACAGAGCTCCAAACTAACTCAAAAACAGTTGGTACAACTGTCTCTGATAATGGGAGTACCATAGTCTGTGGCATGGGTACAGGTACAACCTTGATTCTGGATTCCAACTTGAGAACGCAAAAGGGACTTTCAGTACCAAGCATCGCCAGTATCGCCATGACCCCGGATGGAGAATACTTTGTTTGTGGAACACGAAGAGGAGAAATCTACTATTTTGATACATCTGGAGAGCAAATCTGGTCATTGGATGTGGGAGATAGTGTCCGTGATATTTTAATATCTTCTGATGGTAACCTGGTAACTGCACTCACTGGAAGCATTCTCCTCTTTGACTCTTCAAAAAGGAGACTTCAAGAGCTGAAATCATCAGAGACCATACAACGTATGGATCTTTCCAAATCTGGTGGAATTCTCTCTTATACCTCGAATGAAAAACTATTTTTTCTCGAACTCTCTCAGAGAAGCCAAGTGTGGACTTACGAATATATGCTTTCCTCCAGAAAGAGTATTCCTTTGGATGATAAGCTCACTGAGGTGTGGTCGTATGAAGGAACTCCTCAATCTGTGACTACAGCAGATATCAATGGAGATAGACAAAATGAGATCATATGTAGCTTTGCGAAAGAAATAGTGGTTCTCAACTCGGAAGAGAACGTATTATGGAAAAAGTCATTTCCATTTTTTCCACAGGTTTCCGTCTTGGATGTGGATGAAGATTTTGTACCTGAAGTCATTGTTAAATCTGATGATAGGCGCATGGGATTGTATATCTTTGATGGAAAGGGGCAAGAACTCGCACGTCATGAGTTTTATTCTCGCTGGTATGCTCAGCCTCCTCCACAAGAGTACGATCTTGGAATATTTCCCCTCTGGAGTGGTGATATTGACAATGATGATTCTATTGAAGTTATATGTCAGCTCCATGCTGGCTATGCTCTGAACCCACGAGGCTTTTACGCTTTTGAATACCCTTCATTTGAGGAGGAGTGGTATTATCCTGTAGCTTCTACTCTGGCAACAATTCATTTCGTCGACATTGATGGAGATGGGCAGGTGGAAATTGTTGCTGGATCAGAGGCACCCTGCAATGGACGGCACAGGGGGAGGGATTGTGGACAAGACAAATAGGACCAGGAGGTTACAAAAGGATTTATGTTGCAGTAGTTGACTCGAATAATGATGGAAATATGGAAATTGTATGCGCAGGATGGAGTTTTGAAGACAATTGGGGGTTTTTGTTTATTTTAGATTCTGAAGGTGATTATACTGTAGGTGAAGGGAATGAGTTTGATCATTCAGTATTTTTGGAAAGTGTTGCTGACATGGATAATGATGGTAACCTGGAAATACTTACATCTTCTTCTCCATCAACACTTGTTTTGTATGATCATAGGCTGAGGGAGGTAAAACGAAAAGATGTCTCAATAATGCTCAGTCCCTCAACCAGGATACTCGTCAATGATATTGATGCAGATGGCAAAAAAGAGATGATTTTGACTTCAGATGATGAGAAATTGCTAATCCTGAATACTGATTTAGAAGAGGAGTGGAGCAAGACCTTTCCAAGCTATGACAAATACTTGAAGGCAGCTGTTGTGAATCTCAATGGGTGTAAGAATCATCTCCTTGTTTTGAGTGACAGATTATATGCCTACACGTACACACATAATCCTGACCAGCCTTGTGTCCCTTGGATTATTGCAAAACAGGGAAAGATTAATGAGATAAAGAGCTCTCTGGAAGAAGCTGAAAAGTATCTTGAACAGGAAGATGTGGTTAAGGCAGCAGAATATGTATCCCAAGCAGAAGAGGTTTACAGGAACATCGGAAGCGAAGGAGGACTAGAGGAGTATTATAAAGAGATTGAAGATATGAAGGAAGCAATAGAGGTTTCTCTCACCGAAACACCAGAACCTACCCCACCAACTGAAACACAAACGCCCACTTCTGCCCTGCCAGTGACTTCTTCTCCCTCAGGGATATTATGGGGTCTTTCTCCACTTGAAATTATTTACTTGGTTGCCGCTATTCTTACTATCCTTACATCTATCAAAGCTGTTCCTGAAATAATAAGAAGAATAAAGGCTTACAGAAAGAAAAAAGGCAAAGGAGAGGATCATGCTTGGGAAACAGAGATTCAAGAAGAACCTGAAATCGAAGCCTTGTACGAGTACGATGTTTTCATTTGCTATGCTAGTGAGGATAAAGAGTCCTTTGTAGGAGGACTGGCAGAAGCCCTTGATAATAAGGGTCTTAGAGTCTGGTATGATGAATTTATGTTGACCCTAGGCGATAGATTAACAGAAAAAATCGATTATGGACTCTCAAGATCTCGCTATGGTGTAGTTGTTCTCAGCAAGAATTTTTTCACAAAAGATTGGACGAAAAAAGAATTAGATGCACTTGCAGCGAGGGAGAAAGGAAAGACCAAGGTGATCCTTCCCATCTGGCATGGAGTAACGAGAGAAGAAGTACAATCTTTTTCATCGAAACTTGCAGATCGTTTAGCTGTATCTTCTGACAAAGGAATAGATCACGTAATTGATGAAATACTCAAGGTTTTTGAAAATGAAACTTCTAAACCTTCTGAACAGAAGCAGCCTTAATTATGTCTAAGTCTCTTTACTATGTAATATGTAGCTAAGCCAGTTACTAATGCAGTCACACTACCTGCCATTATTGCATCCCAAAGAGCATTTTCTGATTTGTCTTTTCTATTATCATAGATTATCTTTCCGACCACAAATCCTGCAGTACCACCGGCAATCAAAGCAGCTAAAGTCTCAGGTGAGTCATGTATAAGATGTCCCAAAGGATCTTTTCTTGGATCAACCCTATCTTTGTGGGCTTTGTACTCATTAGGATATTCCAGCATATGGATATTGGGATCGCATCTGTACTGTCTATATGCTCCATCTGGATCTCCCAATATGGTTTCTTCACAACCTACAGGAGGCCTTTGCATCATACTTTTGGGAATGGTGATATTTACACCAGGCGGTTTACATGCCAGTAATTCCCTGAGTTTGTAAATGTTCATCATATTTCTACCTCGAGTTAACTATTATTTGTCTATTCGATTCTTGCGCTTCTCTTTCTGTCTCAATAGCATATCCCGTTTTTCTCTGACTGTTAGATTTCATTTTCTCATTTCCATTTTTTTCATGCTATTTAGAGAAAATAGGGTTTGCTCCCTTTTAAGCTTTTCGATTATATTCAGTAGATTCCATTTTTCATTCAATCGCAACTTTTATAACTTGGGACATCTTAATAGTCCTATGGTTCTACAAGCCATCCCCCTCAAAATTCTTGAATGGCTCATTTGGGAAACGATAAGCAAAGGAGTTCTTCCAGAAATAAAAAAAGTAGTAATAGGAGATGAATTTCAGAGATTAGGGGATCAGGCTTTGTATGAAACAATCAGAAGCAATCCAGAATTTAAAAGAATCTTGAATTGTTTAAGAGAAAAAGGTGATTTTGAGATAGAAGACGCTACAGAGCTTAACAAAGAGAAGATCTGTAGCATGCTTTCTGCTGAAGATAGAGACACTTGCCATGAATTTCTGGAAACTCTTAAAGAAAGATATATCGAGAGACTCAGAGAAATTGCAGATAAAAAACCACTGGAAAAATTTTATATGAAAAAAACTGAGGAACACGATGAATCAATCGCAGAGCTTAAGGGACGCGTGAATGGAATAGCAAGGTCAGGCACTGAGACAATGCCATACCAAGATATAGTTGAGAAAGCTCTGAAAACAGAATATCAAGTACAATTAAATCATTCATGGGATCTAATAGAGAATTATAAATGTATGGAAGCCTTGAAATTCTTAAAAGGCTTGAAGGAACGCATTTGGTCAAATGCTGAACCAATTGTTAAGTATGAAATTCTAAGAAATATGGGGGCTGCAAAATTCAGCTTAAACCAAGAACAAGATGCTGCAAAGCTCTTTTTGGAAGCTCTGCAGTATAACCCTGACGATGAAAAAGCTCTCTGTAATGCAGCTTTTGGTTACTTGATATTAAGACAACTAGAAGAAGCGAAAACTTATGCTAACAAAGTAATAACGAAAAATCCTGCTAATATTCGTGCTCATTCAATAATTATACAAGCTTCATCTGAAGATGAAAACATCGAAGACATAATTTTAGAGGCTGAACCTTATACGTCTGAACCAGAAGTTGCATATGCTATCAGCGAATTAACTCGTAGGAGAGGATATCCTGCTGAATCAAGAAAATGGTTAGAAATTGCACTTGAAAATGATAAAAGTGATTGGCCCGATCTAAAAGGATCACTGGGAGAAAGACTATTAGAATCAGTAATGAAAGATCAATCCACTATTTATAGTACCCAAATCAGCGATGAACAGAAAAATCAGATTAGTAGAGCAATAGAATTATTAACTCA
>SMTZ1_10008433_pt1 | contig 10307 bp, 13 predicted proteins | sample DeeMarSWOR136_30_FD_25667 | JGI IMG/M metagenome (IMG submission 25667) | reverse complement strand
AAAGAAAGTATCGATGCTGATCCGACGTGTGGTTAGCAACAAAATCTAAAATCACTCGAATACCAGCCTGGTGAGCCTGTTGAATTAGTTTTTCAAAATCCGCTAACGTGCCATAATCTTTTTCAATTTTAAAAAATTCAGATGGTCCGTAGCCATGGGATGTCGGACCTTCCCAGATTGGCATCAGCCAGATACAGTTGATGCCAAGTTTTTTTAGATAGGGAATTTTCTGAATTAGTCCGGACAAATCACCGTGCGGTGCAAACCTGCGAACAAAGAGCTCATAAATGATCGCGTCTTTTGCCCAATCAGGTGAATCACTAAAATCCCGAATCTTTACAATTTCTTTTTCAACATTCAGCACAATCGTTTTTCGAGAGCTGATACCAAATTCATCCGCAACGATAAGATAAAAATAATAGGCACCACTCTTTGGCGGGATTTGAATTGAAATTTTTTCTTCAGCAGGCAAATTGAATCGTTGTGGATTATTGATATCCTGGTACCAAAAATAATTCAATTTTCGCCCCAATTTACTGTAGCTATTTGACGCGTCGAAAATTATTTTTTCCACCCCTAACTTCGCTTTAACATCCAAAACAGGGATTAAATCCAAAGATGTTGATATAACAGAATTAAATCCGTTCCAACCATCAGGAACTTCTCTTGGATTAATTGGATCAGCAATCCAGTGTTTTCCATTCACAACAAATTTATATTCATATTCCCCAGGATCGAGTTTGATCCATGTTGACCAGGTTCCATCGTGATCGCAGTCATTCATTGGACTCGCTACTGCCGACCAGCGGTTGAATTCCCCGGCAACTGACACTGAATCGATCGACGATTCAGAAATTTCAGCAAATGAGGAATCCGAAAGACTGAACTCTACGGCATAATCTCTCCTGGTGAATGCATAAACGTCCACACTATCCAAATCGCTCCAGCATTGTCCATCGCTGATTCTTAGCGTAAATACATATCGTCCAACCTGATCGGGTTTACAATTTGCGAAAGGCGTATTAGCCCCCTTAAGTTCTGTTTCGCTTTTGTCTGGTTTAGCAATCAATTTCCATTCATAATCACGCATTGGGTCTTCGTCAGGATCATAATAAATTCCACTGGTCATTTTTACATTAGAATTGACTCCAGCAATAATTGTATATCCAGCATCGACTATTGGGGGATGATTAACACTATTCACAATAAAGTAACTTTTAACAGGTCTGGCAAGATTTCCCCTTCGATCCGAAGCGTGAATTTCCAGAAAATATTCTCCATCTTCGATTTGTGGTATAAAACACTCTATTTTATCAAGCTTTTTATTGTAGCGATATTTTTGAAACTGATCATTCAATAAAACTCTTGTATTTTCAATGTCGATACCGTGCTTTTCAATGCCATCAATATATTGTGCCTCAATGGTGAAATTTGATGAACGAATCACGGTACCGTACTCTGGCTTCAAATTTTTCAACAATGGTTGCTGTGGACTTTTAATCCAGAGGATAGAATTACTATGGTCTCCTCCCCAGAGTGGATTTTCTGGATCTTTAATCCAGATCAAGTCATTGATCAAAAATCTATATTGGTACTCTCCGGGTTCCAGCGAGATGGTTGTTTCCCAAATCCCATCGCCATCTTTGTCATGAAGACGATTAGCGGTTTTTGACCATTCATTAAAATCACCAACGACATGAACTGATTGAACTGAAGATATTGGTTTTAATTTAAGAGTAATATTTTGTTGAGCCCATACTATGTTAACAAAGAATGAAATTGTCGATAAAATTAATGCAGAATATTTTTTCACGGTAATCCTTTCTATCTTTTAAATAGCATTTTTTAAATATAATTATTTGAAACTAAAACATCAATGCATTTTATTAAAAACAGAAATTAGTCGAGCCAAAAAAACTACTTGACAAATTCAGCGGACTTGCATATATTGAATTGAGAAATATCTAATAATAGAGAAATAGTATGTATAAAATTGTCAATGTAATTTTAAGAGGGAACAAAATTATACTTGATTTACTTTCACTAGATGAATATTTAATAGAAAATTATCTCTTTGCTATATGATAAATAATACTTATTTTTTTGAGGAAGCTTTTTGTTATTAAGCGAAATACATGAGAAAGTTAACTCCTATAAAATTAAATGGCGTGGTCATGCAACTCAGAGGCTAAACCAAAGAAGAATTACACGGTCAAATGCTATTCATGCACTTCTAAATGGAGATATTATTGAAGATTATCCAGAAGATTTTCCTTTTCCCAGTTGTTTGGTTTTGGATTCCGATGAAAACGATTTACCATTGCATATCGTCTGTTCTATAGGTCAGGATTTTCTCTGGATTATAACTGTATATCGACCCGATTCAAATAGATGGGAAAATGATAATAAAACAAGAAAGAGGTAACCAATGAATTGTGTTATGTGTAAAGGTAGCCTGGAAAAAGGATTAATTAATTATCCTGTAGATGTCGAATCACAATTTTTATTAATCAAGGATGTTCCAGCGTTAGTTTGCAATCAATGTGGTGAATATTTCCTTGATGATGATATTTATGCAAAAATTGAAGGAGTGATCGAATCTGCTAAAAAATCAAATGTAGAAATTGAAGTGTTAAGGTTCGCAGCTTAAAAATATGGATATGATTGCCATAACTAAAATTGATTCCACTCGATTATTACAGCTATCATGGGTAAAATGTGGAATAATTTTTATTTGCATTTTTGTTATAGTGGTTACTTCATCCAATAGTCAAACTCTCTCCGAAAAATTATACCACGACATTTCCGATAGTCAACTAGACGATTTTTCCAGAATTGAAGCCGTGTTTATCATTTCAGGCGCGGAAAATCAAATGAAACTTAACCAGGGTTTAGACTGGTACCATGCATTACTTCAAGATATCAAAGAAAAAAATCTAATTGGCTTCGATAAAATTCCCTCGGCTGAAAAACTGTTCCTTTATCTCCACACCAGTTGGTTGAAAGATTATAAAGAGAGAGCAACGACGTTATTTGATATCCAGGCAAGGAAAGAATACAACTGTGTCTCGGCAACAGTACTTTATAACCTTATCTGTGATGAAGTTGGATTTTCCACGGAAGCGTTTGAGACGCCCAGTCATGTCTACACCATTTTCAGAGATGTGACCGAACAGGTAATGGTGGAAAACACGACTTCTATGGGCTTCAATATTATGAAAAACCTTGACCGCTATTCTCAATACCTGCTGCAATATTATCCCCAAAATGAAGCATTGAAGATTGGACTGGATCGAATATACGCGTATGAGCATTCAAACGGCAGAAGAATCAATAATACTGAACTGCTCGGCTTAATCTGTTATAACCTGGCAATTTTCAACTCAGAAAACAAGAATTATGAAAAGGCTTATGATTATGTAGAATTAGCCCAGCTTTTCAACACAGATTCCAGATCTAACCGAAAATTTGAGATTTCGCTTTACTATCGCTGGGGAGGCGAGCTCTTTAAAGCAAAGAAATTTTATGAAGCGTTTGAGGTCACCGCTGATGCCAATTATCGTTATCCTGATAATGAGGATTTCAAGAGGAATTGCCTGAATGCTTTTATCAACGGGCTGCGTCAATTATGGATACAAAAAGATTGGAATAAAACGGAATCCATAATTTTAGAAATGGATGATTTGAATATTCTCACCAAACGGGAACTCACTATTCAACATCAAGTGTTGAATGACTGGATTGCGTATCATTCGATTCACCAGCAATCAGAAAATGCAAAAAGAGCGAAGGAACTGATGGAGAAATAAAATTGTAGTCTAGGATTATCATCTTTACTATGAGAAAAAAAATATTTATATTTCTTTTGATAATATCCAAACGTGAGGAATAAATGCGTAATTTCGAAAGGAACATTCTTAAATTAAATAGAAGGATTAAAAAATGTATCAGCAGGCTACTTTATCAGAACCCCAACGAAAAATATTATACGAGATTCAAGATTTACCAGATGAAATTACAGATAATATAATTCAACTAATCAGGATTATTAAACAGACAATAAAATATCAACTAAATCCAGAAGACAAGCCAATTATCTTAGGTCAATTTAAATCGTTAATCGAAGATTGGGAAGCACCAGGAATGGAGATTTATGATGACCTATAAAAGAGGTGAAGTGGTTCTTGTCAATTTTCCAATGCCTGATCTAAGATTATATAAACCAAGACCAGCATTAATTGTTCAATCAGATAGAAATAACGCCAGATTAAAGAATCTAATATTTTTACAAATAACCAGTAACTTATCAAACAAAGACCAAGATACACAATTGTTAATAAAAGTAGATTCTAAAGAAAGAAGGAAAAAGCTCTGGTTTATTGTGCGATTCAGTAGTGAAGGGTGAAATGATATTTACACTCCCCAAGATATTTGTTTATAAAAAATTAGGTTCATTGTCAGATGATGTTATGAAAAAAGTAAGTGAATGTGTTAAAATTTCATTAGATTTAGATCGAAAAAAAAATATAAATGAGAAGTCCATAGATTTTCCTTAAATTATTCGATAGTTACTACGGTTCGTCCCTTGATTTGTCCCTTTAAAATTCTTGCCACATATTCGTCTAAATCCTGCAGGCGAATCGTTCGAGCTATGGAATCGAGATTATCAATTTTCCATTTGGTTGCTAATTTTTCCCAGATTTTTTTCCGTTGCGCCATGGGCCACAATGCAGAATCCGCGCCCAACAAATTAACGCCACGCAGAATTAATGGAAAAACAGTTAAATCCAGTTTCGGTCCAGCAACGACTCCACAGGCAGCAACCGCTCCCTGAATTTTAATCGATTTCACTATGGTTGTCAGCGTATTTCCACCAACAGTATCTACCGCGCCTGCCCACATCGTTTTTAGCATTGGTCTGCCAGATTCATCAGTTAAATCTTCTCGACCGATGATTCGCTTCGCTCCCAGTTCTTTTAAAAAATCATGTGCGTCAACTTTACCTGTGCTTGCGACAACCTGATAGCCTTCTTTTGCTAAAATTGCCACAGCAATACTTCCAACGCCACCAGACGCGCCACTGACAACGATTTCGCCCTGGTTTGGAAGAACATAATTCCGCTGCAATAGTTCGACGCAAATTGCTGCCGTAAATCCCGCAGTTCCATAAATCATGCTCTCTTTCAATGATAAATTTTCAGGCAAGGGAACGACCCAATAAGCGGGTACTCGAATATATTCAGCATAGCCGCCGTCAGTATTCGAGCCCAGGTCATAACCGGTAACCAACACTTTGTCATTCACCTTGAACTGATCCGATTTACTCGATACTACGACCCCAGCCGCGTCAATTCCTGGCACATGTGGATAATTCTTTGTCACTCCTGGATTCCCTGTTGTAGATAGCGCATCTTTATAGTTCAAAGATGAATAAGCAACTTTTATAACCACGTCACCTGGTGGCAGGTGATCAAAAGGTCGCTCAACAATTAAGGTATGAACTTGATTCTGATTATCTTTTTCAACGAGATAAGCTTTGTAGGTGTTAGGTAAATTCATTGATGGTTTCCTTCCTGAGATAGACAAAATGAATACTTGATTATTTATTAAAATAGTAAATGTTCTTTAATAGAAATAGTTTCAATGTCAATTAATAGTTCCTGGTTCAAATTGAAGCAATGTGATTGGGATGACTTCAATGGCTGAGGGAGTGTAAGCAGATAAAGTGAGAATATCGCTAACTGGTGGATGTGATAAAATATTAAAAACGATTTCTTTTAAACCATCTGATAGCTTATTTAATCCCGAGTGCTGAAAACTGCGGGGACCAATTTCAGTCTTCTGAGCTAAAATTGAGTATTCAAAAAAAGTGATTCCTATAGCCTTCTGCTCATCTTCATTAATGCGCAATAAAATGTGATCATTCAATTCTATACCTGTCGCCTTTTCTCCGGGAATGAATGAAACATAAAGCGTATCGCTATCTTCATCATAATTAAAATTTGGCTTCGTCATTTGTATCACCCTATCTTTTTCTGATATGCTGTTACAATATAGTTATTATGAACAAATTTACCATCGTCCTCGATGTGGAATCTAAATATCACAATTGCGACGATGTGTGTGTTTCCCTTAACTAAATCATCATAAGCCTTAATATACCGATACTTCAGTGGATTGAGACTATCCTGTTTTCTTCGACCTAAACGAATTGTATCTTTGAGATGTTTTTCAAAAGCAAACATTTCGGGATGATTTATTGGATCAATAATGTGTTTCCATCGTTCGACGGTAAGATAAATCTCGTTGCCCCAACGATCACGCACTTTCTAGCGCTTTTCCGAATCCATTACTTAATCCTTTTTTATATCACCAGAAATAGTGATTGAGTATTATTAATATAAAACTTATTGATAAATAAGCAAGTATTTTTTTTGAGAATTATAATCTTATTAAAGAGATTCCAAACGCCTTCATCTTCCTATAAAGATTCGTTCGTTCGATGCCGAGCTGAGTGGCTGTGTCAGAGATGCTCGAGTCGTTGGCAATCAATTAAATACTTAATCTTCATATCATTTCTGCAACACTCAACTTCAAAAACAATTCCGTGGCATCTTATTTCTGTGGAAGATAAAAATCAAAAATTCCCTTGACTTTTGCAACAAAATCAATTATATTTAGTATAGTTAATTTGACCGACGGGTCAGTCATAATAAAAATAGGGAATCCATGCCAAAAATAATTGACAAAGCAGCCAAAAAGCAGGACATCATCGAAGCGGCGATGAAGCTGTTTGCTCAAAAGGGATTTGCTAATACCAAAATGGCGGATGTGGCTGAGGCAGCGAATATCGGCAAAGGCACGATTTACGAATATTTCAAAAGCAAGGAAGAAATATTTGAACTCGTGTTCAATCATTTTATGGAGTCCATGGAAACTTCAATTGCCAGAGCCATTTTTAAAATCACTGATCCAGTGGAAAAAATAAAGGTCATTTTTTTATCCTGGGCTGATATGATTGCCAAACACACGACTGATATTGTCGAAATTATGCTGGATTTCTGGGCAGAAGCAGTGCGCAGGAAAGATGAGAAGGAATTAGAAATTGTTAGACTTGATCTGATTTATGATGACTTCCGCAAAATAATCAAATCTATTTTGGATGAAGGCATTCGCCTTGGAAAGTTTAAGCCCGTCGATACTTTTTACGCCGCTTCACTCATTTTAGGCGCCATGGATGGACTGATGATCCAGTGGATTATGAACAAAAATGTTTTTGATGTGAAAAAAGCCACCGAACATTCGATGAATGTATTTTTGACAGGAATTTGTGTGGATTAATTTTTTTTGGTTTATTTTTGACCGATGGGTCGGTCAAGTTTGGTGGTTAAGTAATTGGGTTATTCGATTATTAGTAACTAACCTAATTTTCAATAGTCAACTGACATTTAAAAAAATAACAAGGAGAGATAAAGATGAAAGAATTATTAACCACAATCGTACTAATTTTATTTTGCTCAACCATCATGTGGGGCCAGGAACTCACCGCCGATCAGATCATCCAGAAAGTAAATGATTTAATGAATCAAAAAACAGTATATGCCACCATGAGGATGACCTTCATTACTACTTCTGGAGAAGAGCGCACACTTGAGTATGAATCATGGAGCAAAGACCGAGGTGAAAAGAATTTAATCCGTTACACCAAACCATCTCGTGTAAAGGACTTAGCAATGCTGTTACTTAATAATGCAAATGATATTTGGTCTTATAATCCACGAACAAAAAGAGTTCGAAAAATGGCTACACACTACAAAAAACAAAAAATGCAGGGCAGCGATTTCACTTATGAAGATATGGGCTCTGGCGATGCGTTTATCACGGATTTCACCGCCAGGAGACTCGATGACGAAAAGATGGAACGCTACAATTGCTACAAACTTGAGTTGACTAAAAAGAAAAACGTGGCTAGCCAATACTCAAGATTGATAATGTGGATCATCAAGGAGAATTTTGTACCTGTTGCAGTTGACTATTATGATGAAGATGATCCAAATCGCTGGCTCAAGCGGCTGGTGCAATACGATATAAAGGAGATTGATGGCGTACCCACGAGCATGAGAATGGTAATGTACAATAAAGAAGATAATGCCCAGACCAGCATGGAAATAGTCTCCGTTAAATACAACGCTCCAATGGATGATAATATGTTTACAGAAAGGGAGTTACAGAAATGAACTACGATTTTAGAATTTAGAATTTCAAAATATCAACAAAGCCTTCGTACTAAAATCCAAATTCAGAAAATTTTATTTGTTGCAATTTTTCTATTCATTTCTTCTCCTGGTTTTAGTTTTAGTCAGAAAGTCGAATTATTCAGTTATTTCGAGCCGCAATTGATGGGGGCGAAAATCAACAATGAGTTTTATCAACTCAGCTCCAACAAATTGCGGGTGGATCTTCAACTTAAATGATTGGATGCAACTTCTCTTTGCCGAAAAGAATGCAATATCACAGGATCAGGTTTACCTTTTCACCCAGCACCTTGCGACCGATTTGATTAATATCGGCAGTTCAGCAATTTTAAGCATTTCGGATAACAGCTTTGCCATTGTACTTATGATATCTTACAATATCCTTGAGAATGTGGATTTGAATTTGTTTCTAAATTTCTATTTTGGCAAAGAAGGAACAGCTTATGCGAAAAATCTGGGGAATGGGGGAATGGTTCGGGCACGGGTTTATTTTTAGTATTTGTTATTCCTAACTCAATGTTATTAATTTAAGCCTACCGATTCCATCGCTTTGAGCGATGGAATCGGTAAAAATTCCCTTATCTTTATAACACTGACTCATAACTAATATTTTCTACCCAATACTTTTAGTTTTATGAAGCTATTTTAAGGTACGAAAATGTTTTTCATCAACGAATACAATAAATCACTTGGGCAAAAAATTATCATCATGATTACTTTTATTATCGCCCTTGTTTCTTCAGCCTGGCTTATGTTCTACCCAGGTGGAAGCCGATATCAAATAGACGGAGATTTGATCCGTCGAATTGTTTTGTTGTCCTGTTCAGTAATCTATATCATAAGAATAGCAATTATGGCGTTTGTATTTCTCAAACGCAAACTCGTTTGGCTCGAAGCGATCACCATTGCTATTTTAATGCCGATAATCATTTTTGTTTTATCCTACGCTGGGGGAAACCAATCGCTTCCGATTAATTTATTTGATATTACTGGCATTTTGCTATACCTGTTCGGTTCTTATGTGAACACTCGCTCTGAATATTTGAGACATCTCTGGAAGCAAAATCCTGCCAATAAAGGTCAGGTATACACTCAAGGATTATTTAAATATTCCATGCATATCAACTATTTCGGTGATGTCGTTTTATTTGCTGGTTGGGCGATGATTACCCAACATTCAACTCTGCTTTTGATTCCTTTATTTATGGCATTAAATTTCGCTATATTCATTATTCCGTCGCTTGACAATTATCTTGAGCAGAAATATGGTAAAGAATTTCAAAAATATGCTGCACATACGAAAAAGTTAATTCCATTGATTTATTAAAGATAGTTGGTATCTACTCAACAATTTAGGGTTATCTATTTAAGTTTAGTAAGAATGTCATTCTGAGGAACGAAGTGACGAAGAATCTGTGACCACAAAACTCATGGTTTTATCATAACTTAGTGGTCAGAGATTCTTCACTCCGCTTCGCTTCGTTCAGAATGACAGCCAATAAGTTTTGATAGTTACCCTTATTTATTGAGCGGATACGATAGTTGGATAAAGGAGATAAAAATTGCATTCAAAAAATAATGAGGATTGCACTTTGATTAACAGGTTTTCTCTGCCTGAAAAAATTTTAATGCGCCTTGCATTTTATGGTTTCATTATTATTGGTGCGTATGCCATTTTTTCTGCCAGTATTGTGTGGGGGACAATCTACTCAGCTTTTGTTATCTTTGGAACGGCTGCGGTCGCTTGGTATCTGTTTTGTCCGCATTGTCCTTATCCGTTTAAATATGAGACGTGTTTATTTTTTCCAGCAGGGAAAATCAAATTGTTTGGTTCATTTCGATCTGAACCAATGAACATGATGGAAAAAGTGGGTGCCTTTGCCTGGTTTGCGGGGTTAATCGTAATTCCACAATACTTGCTGTTTCAAAACTATATCTTGTTAATTATTTTTTGGGTATTGGCGCTCCCGCTCCTTGCTCGATTCCGTATCTATATCTGCAAGCGATGTCGACATTTTTTCTGTCCGTTGAATGCAGTGGATAAAAATTTAA
>SMTZ1_10008432_pt1 | contig 10308 bp, 7 predicted proteins | sample DeeMarSWOR136_30_FD_25667 | JGI IMG/M metagenome (IMG submission 25667) | reverse complement strand
TATCAAAGATTGTTAAAAATTCTCGAAGCTAAGCCACGTGAGCTTCAAGCTCATTTGCTTCCCTGGCTAGATTATCCTTATAATACGTATGCTGATGGTGTAATATTAATTGGAGATGCTGGTGGTTTTCCATGCCCTCTGGAAGCAGAAGGGATATATCCTGCTATGGTAACGGGAAAAATAGCAGCAGAAATAGCTTCTGAAATAATACCCTCAGGGGATGTGTCTAAAACAACTCTTAAAAAATTTGACGAGGAATGGCAAAAAACTAGTATTGGGAAAGAGTTTGAAGCAGGTTATGAGTTATGGAATATATGGAAAGCTTTACCATTTAGCCCTAAAGAAACCATGTCTTGGTTTGTTCCTATGATAATGGAAATTCTAGGAGGAATATTTGATTGGTCTCAACCTCATACTAAAAGAGTACGTCAAATTATAACTCATGTCAAGTCATATATGCCTAAAGCGACGCCTTTTTTGATGTCATATGTATTTCCTCTATTAACCAAGGTTTTTGAAGATGATTTAGATAAATTAATGGATCCAAAGAAGATTATGAATATATTACCTAAACTTTTAGATATGTTACCACAGAAAAAGAGGAAAAGAGGTGGTGAACAAAAATGAATATAGAATTAGAGGGATTAACTAAACGTATTTCAGGTACGGGTAACTTCATTTCAATGGATTATAATAAATGTAATAATTGTGAACGTTGTTTAGTTATATGTATTATGAATTTATGGCGCAAAAGAGAAGGGAAAATCTATATTATAGACGATTATCAATCGAAATGTTTAGAATGTGCTGCTTGTTATCAAGTATGTGATGCTGGTGCAATTAGATTTCAATATCCTAAAGGTGGTACAGGAATAGTCATTGAAAAAGGGTAAAAATCATTTTTAAATTAAATAAATTTTGCTTGATCCGCTGAGCCCAATACATCCCTATTTCTTTGTTTTATCATATCAATGAATTCTTGACGAGCTAAACCTAAATAACTTCTTGGTCCAATTTGATCTGGGTGTTCTGCTAAATACTTTCTTATCATTGCTGTAAAGATCATTCTACTATCGGTTGCAATATTAATTTTACACACACCATACTGAGTTGCTTTCATAAGTTGAGCTTCAGGGATCCCAAATGCTTTTTTTAAAGTCCCTCCGTATTCATTAATTATATTAACATATTTTTGTGGGATAGAAGAGGATCCATGTAAAACGATTGGAAACTTTCCTAACCGTTTTCTAACTTCTTGGAGTACATCAAATCGTAATTCCGGAATATCTTCTTCTTTTTCTACTCTAAATTTATATGCCCCATGAGATGTACCTATAGCAATTGCTAATGAATTACACCCTGTCTGGTTTACAAAGTCTTCTACCTGATCTGGATCAGTATAATGATGTTCGCTTGCTTTTACATGTTCTTCGATACCCGCAATAACCCCTAATTCTGCTTCTACACTAACATCTCTTTCATGAGCATAAGCGACGATCTTTTTGGTGATATTAATGTTTTCTTCATAATCCAGATGACTACCATCGAACATTACACTTGAAAAACCATTATCTATACAATTTTTGGCCAATTCAAATGAATTTCCATGATCCAAATGTAAAGCAATTGGGATATTATAACCTAAATTTTTCGCCATTACGACTGCTCCCTCACCTAAATATCTAAGCATTGCTCGATTTGCATATTCTCCTGCCGTTGGACTATTTTGGAGGATCACTGGTGAATTAGTTTCGCCACAACCTATAATGATTGCTTGTAATTGTTCTAAATTACTAAAATTATATCCAGGAATGGCGAATTTTTTCTCTAGGGCTACTTCAAACATCCTTTTTGTGTTGGATAACCCTAAATCTTTAAAAGAGACCATAATAATAAAGAAATAACTCAACTAATATAAATGTTGATAACTAAGTATTTTCTACACTAAAAAATATAAATAATAAGAAAAAAATTTTTTATTTTATGTGGATACAGTGATTTTTAGCTTGTTTTTCAATTCTTTATAACGTGAGCGAAGAGTAACTTCTGTAATTCCCACTGATTCAACAATTTGTTGTTGAGTAGTATCTCTATTTTTGATTCTACAAGCGAGATAAATTGCTCCAGCACATAAACCTTTTGGATCTTTTCCACTAATGGAAAATCTTGCTTTATATGATTTTAAAATATTAATTGTTAATTGTTCTATTTCTGAATCTAATTCTAATTCGTTAATATATCTTGGAATAAGAGATATAGGATCTGTAGATGGAGATTTCAGATTAAATTCCCTAATTAATGTTGTATAACTTCTTCGTACATCTTTAGCATTTGCAGAAGCTTCATTTATAATTTCTTGGAGCGTTCTTGGAAGTTTTTTTCTTCTACATGCTAAATATAAGCATGCAGCAACCATTGCATTGATTGATCTTCCTCGTAATAGTTTTTTTTTAAAAGCTTCTCTATAAAGACGCATTGCGTCCTCTCTTACATAAATAGGTAAGTCCAAATTTGTACTGATTCTTTTCAGTTCTGTAGATGCGATTAATAAGTTTCTTTTTTGCCATGTTATTCGAGTATTCCATTTAGCAGCTCTTTTCAAATCAGGATTACTTATTTGATTTCTATCTATAACAGTACTTAATCCCATATCTGGTAATAATATTGAAATTGGAGCCCCCGTTTGCTCTCTACTATTTTTCTCTTGATTGGTATAAGCTCTACGACCATTATGTGAAAAATCAACATTCTTTTCATTGATTACTAATCCACACTGATTACATACAACATCTCCTGTCTCAATCAGTGGAATTATTGATCCTCCACATTCAGGACAAACATTTAGTGAAATTTTATTTTTAATATTTAAACCCATTTTAATATCCTCATTATATTAATTTTATTTAATTTTATAAAACAATTGTAGACCAATTATTAATTACCACCCATTTTTCCTATTTTTTCAAATATTAATGACTCATTCTTATCAATATTAACTTGAATTATATCATCATCAACAAAATCCCCTTCTAATAATTTTAATGATAATGGATTTTGTATATAATTCTGGATTGTGCGTTTTAGAGGTCTTGCACCGTAATCAGGATCATATCCTTTCTCACTTAAGAATTGTTTTGCCTTTTGAGTAAGTACTATTTGGATTTTATGAGCAGAGAGGATTTTATTTAAATTTTTAATTTGAATTTCCACAATTTCTTGTAATTGATATTTATCTAAGAAATCGAAGATAACAATTTCATCAATTCTATTAAGAAATTCTGGTCTGAAATAATTCTTAAGAGTTTTTAAAATCATTTCTCGATTTTTTACAGGATCTTCATTTCTGGAATCAAGAATATATTGACTCCCAATATTACTTGTCATGATAATAATTGTATTTTTAAAATCAACCGTACGACCATGGCCATCTGTTAATCTGCCATCATCGAAAATTTGCAATAAGATATTGAAGACTTCGAGATGAGCTTTTTCGATCTCGTCAAACAAAATAACAGAGTATGGCCTTCTTCTAACTGCTTCTGTTAAATAGCCTCCTTCATCATACCCAACATAACCAGGAGGAGCACCGATCAATCGAGCTATGCTATGTTTTTCCATAAATTCTGACATATCAATTCTTACCATAGCATTTTCATCATCAAAAAGAAATTCTGCTAATGCTTTAGCAGTCTCCGTTTTTCCTACTCCAGTAGGACCCATGAATATAAAAGTCCCTATTGGTCTATTAGGATCCTGTATTCCCGCTCTAGCTCTCCGAATTGCATTTGATATCTTATTTAAAGCCTCGTCTTGTCCAATAATTCTTTTTTTCAATCTTTGTTCCATCTTTAACAATTTCTCCCTTTCACCTTCCAACATTCTGGATACGGGAATTCCAGTCCATTGAGAAATTATTTTGGCTATATCTTCATCGTCTACTTCTTGTTTTAACATAATTTTATTCTTTTGAATTTCCAATAGTTCAGTATTATATTTGTTTAATTCCTTTTTCAATTCATTAAGTACTCCATATGTTAATTCAGCAGCCTTTCCAAGATCTCCACGTTTTTCGGCTTTTTCAGCTTCAATTTTAGTTTTTTCCATATTTCTTTTTATCTCATTGATCTTTAGGATCAAATTTTTTTCATTATTCCATTGGAGTTTTAATTTATCATTTTCTTCTCTAAGAATGTGTAGTTCTTCATCAAGTTTCTTCATACGTTCTTTACTTGATTTATCATCCTCTTTTTTAAGAGCTTCCTTTTGAATCTCTAATTGAATGATTTTTCGTTCGATTCCATCAATTTCAGTTGGCATTGAATCTATTTCAATTCTTAATCTTGAAGCCGCTTCATCCATTAAATCAATAGCTTTATCCGGTAAAAAACGATCGGAAATATATCTATGTGATAATGTGACTGCTGCGATTATAGCAGAATCTGTAATTCTTACTCCGTGATGAATTTCATACTTTTCTTTTAAACCTCTAAGAATAGCTATTGAATCTTCTACTGAAGGCTCATCAACATACACAGTTTGGAATCTTCGTGTTAAGGCGGCATCTTTTTCAATATATTTTCTATATTCATCTAGAGTTGTCGCTCCTACAGCTCTTAATTCACCTCGAGCTAATGCTGGTTTCAACATATTTGAAGCATCAATTGCACCTTGTGCTGCTCCTGCGCCAACTAATGTATGAAGCTCATCAATAAATAGAATATATTTTCCCGATCCTTTTTCAACTTCTTTTATAAATGCTTTAAGACGATCTTCAAATTCACCTCTATACTTTGCTCCTGCAACCATTGCCGCTAAATCCATAGCTAAAATATCTTTTTCTTTTAATGATTCTGGAACATCTCCACTTGCTATTCTTTGCGCTAATCCTTCTACTATAGCTGTTTTCCCTACTCCTGCTTCTCCAATTAATACAGGATTATTTTTTGTTCTACGCGATAAAATATGCATTACTCTTCTAATTTCATCATCCCTTCCTATTACGGGATCTAATTTACCAATTCTTGCTAAATCTGTTAAATTTCGGCTATATTTTTCAATAACTTGATATTTTCCCTCCGGATCTTGATCAGTAATCGTTTGGTGCCCTCTGATGGTTTTTAATGCTTGTAAAATTCTATCTTTTGTTATACCATTTTTATTTAAAATTGGAAATATTGATAAGGATTCTTTTGAACTCATCGCTATTAATAAATGTTCAGTACTTAAGTATTGATCTCGTAACATATCAGCTTCTTTCCAAGCAGCATCAAATAATGTACTAGATTCACGAGATAGCACTAAATCTGTTGCTCCTGAACCAGTTATCTTTGGAATTCTACTCATTTCATTATATAGATCACTTAATAGATTTCTTATGTTTATTCCTAATTTTTGTAATAGGGGAGTTGTTATCCCATCTTGTTGATCTATCAAAGCAATTAATAAATGAACAGGCTCAATTCTTTGATGATCTCTTTCTTGAGCTAAAGATCTTGCCCCCATTAAGGCTTCTTGAACTTTTATTGTAAATTTATCAAATTTCATCATTTTTTATAATCACACCTATATTCCGGTTTGCTTTAATTTTTCTAATAATTCTTTTTGGGATTTATTCAATTTCATTGGAATGCTAATACTAATTTTAACCAATTCACTTCCTCTTTGTTCTGAACCTGTAATATAGAATCCTTGGTTTTTTAACCTTAAAATCGATCCATCTGAAGTTCCTGGGGGTACAGTAACATTTAGGTTTTTCTCAATTCCTGGAACTTGAATTTTTCCACCAAGAACTGCTGTTGTAAAAGGAATCTCTTTCTCAACATAGATATTATTCCCCTCTAATTTAAAGATAGGATGAGGTTTTATATTTATATTGATATATAGATCTCCTGGAGCACCTCCATTTATTCCAGGTAATCCCTTACCTTTAAGGCGTAATTTTTGTTGATCCTTAATTCCTTTAGGAATTTTGACTTTTAATGTGGTCATTTGGTTTGTATTAGGATCTTTATATGATATTCTTTTTTCTCCTCCATTGAAAGCTTCTATAAAATCAATTTCCAGATCATATCTTAAGTCATCGCCTTCTACTGGACTATTTCCAAAACCGCTTGGACTAACTCGGGAACTTCTTCCTCTTTTTGAGAATACATCAAAAATATCTCCAAGATCATTAAAAAAATCAAATCCTCCAAAACCACGTGAACCTCCATTACCATTTGATCTTTCAAAATTACTAAAGATATCATTAAAATCAAATCCTCCAGGAGAGCCTGAAGTTGAATAATAATAGGTTGTACCATCTGGACTTTGATATACTCTTGAACCACCAGGAATACCACCCCCTTGCTGATATGTCGATGGTTCCCCCTCTACAACTCCAAACCTGTCATACATTTCTCTCTTTTTGTCATCACTTAAAATTCTATATGCTTCATTTATTTCTTTAAACTTTTCTCCCGATTTTGGTTCATCTGGGTTAACATCTGGATGATATTTCCTAGCCATTTTACGAAATGCTCTTTTAATTTCCTCTTTTGAAGCTCCTTTATCTATTCCTAATAATTTATAATAATCTTTAGCCAAATTTTACAACCCCTTCTTAATATTTATAATTAATGACTCTATAAACGTGAATTCAAAAAAATTAAAAAAATTTTAAAAAAAGTATTTATTCATACTCAGCATCAGCTACATCGTCTTGGCCAGTTGCTTTTCGGAATTGTTCTTCTTCAATTTCATCTTGAGTCTTATTTTGATATCCATAGTTAGCTCCAGGTGGTACTCCTCCCATTCCTCCAGGTGGAGCTCCTTGATATTGTCTTTGTTGTTGTCCATAAACTCGAGATGATACTTCATGCAAAGATTTCTGTAGTTGTTCCATGGCCTTTTTAATTCTACTTACATCTTCAGATTCCATCGCACTCCTTAAATCAGATATCTTGTTAAGGATATTTGATTTTAAGTCTCCAATAACAGCCTCATTTTCTTTCAATAACTTTTCAGTTTGGTATATTAATGATTCGCCATGATTTTTGGCTTCAGTCAACTCTTGGAATTTTCGGTCTTCTTCTGCGTTTCGTTCGGCTTCTCGAATTTTTTGTTCAATTTCATCATCAGACATCTTAGTGGATGCAGTTATTGTTATTGATTGACTTTTTCCAGTTCCTTTATCTTTAGCAGAAACATTTAGGATTCCATTTTGATCAATATCAAATGTTACTTCTATCTGTGGTACTCCCCTTGGAGCAGGTGGAATACCGTTTAAATGAAATCTTCCTAATGTTATATTATCTCCTGCTCTTGGTCTTTCACCTTGTAAAACATGAATCTCTACGGCTGGTTGATTATCAGCTGCAGTTGAGAATATCTCAGCCTTTTTCGTTGGAATTGTAGTGTTTCTTTCAATTAGTTTTGTAAAAACTCCGCCTAAGGTTTCAACTCCTAATGATAAAGGTGTCACATCAAGTAATAATAAGTCTTCAACTTCACCTGTTAATACTCCACCTTGAATTGAAGCACCCATCGCAACACATTCCATTGGATCGATACTACGCTCTGGAGCTCTACCAAGCAAATCTTCAAATTTCTTCTGTACAATTGGCATTCTTGTTGGTCCTCCAACTAAAATAATCTTATCTATTTCTCCTCTAGCCATACCAGCATCTTGCAAAGCTTTCAATATAGAAGTATCTAGTCTCTTTAATACGGGGTCAATTAATTGCTCCAATTTAGCTCTTGTAAGTTTCATATTGAGATGTTTAGGTCCTTCTTTTGTCGCAGTTATATAAGGTAAATTAATGTCAGTTGTAATTGATGTAGATAATTCTATTTTCGCTTTTTCTGCTGCTTCCCGAACTCTCTGCATTGCCATAGAATCTCCTCTTAAATCTGCACCTTGATCTTTCTTAAATTCTGAAACTAGATAATCTACAAGAATTTTATCCATATCAGTACCGCCCAGTTGGGTATCCCCTGCAGTAGATATTACTTCAAAGACTTGGTTATCCATTTCCATTATCGTAACATCAAAAGTACCACCACCAAGATCCAATACGGCAATTTTCAGTCTGGCATTTTTTTTATCCAATCCATAAGCTACGGCTGCGGCAGTGGGTTCGTTAATTAAACGTTTCACATTTAATCCCGCGATCCTTCCCGCATCTTTAGTAGCTTGTCTTTGATTATCATTAAAGTAGGCTGGAACGGTAATTATTGCATCAGTTACCTCTTCACCTAAATAGGCACTAGCATCTTCTTTAATTTTCCTAAGAATCATTGCAGAAATTTCCTGAGGAGTATAATCTTTACCATCGATTTTTACAGTATAGGAGGTACCCATTTTTCTTTTTATCGCCGTAATTGTTCGATCTGGATTGGAAATAGCTTGTCTCCTCGCAGGTTCTCCCACTAATCTCTGACCATCCTTCGTAAATGCAACTACCGACGGAAATGCTTTACCACCTAAGGTTAAGCCCTCAGCACTTGGAATAATCGTTGGCTTGCCACCAATTAGTACAGCTGCCGCTGAGTTTGATGTTCCTAAGTCAATTCCTATTATTTTTCCCATATTTCATCACTCTTTTTTTTATATATTTCATATTTTGATTTTTTCTAATTTTCATTTAAATTTTCTAATTTTGATTTTTTTGAGATTTTGACCTTTGCAGGTCTTAAAATCTTATCTTTTAGATAATAACCTTTAGTTATTTCTTCTAATATTGTATTTTCAGGGAGATCATCTTGACCTTCTTCTATTAGTACAGCTTCATGCTTATAAGGATCAAATTTCTCGCATTCTGAATTCATTGGTTTTACTCCTTCTTCATCTAATATCTTTTCAAAATTCTTTACTATAATTTCAAATCCTTTTTTAATACCATCCATATTTTCAATCAGTTTTATTAGGTTAAGTGCTCGTTCCAAATCATCCTTATGATCAATTAATTTTCTTAAGATAGATTCTAAAACATATGATTTATACATACTATTTTCTCGTTCTGAACGTTTTTTGTAATTCTCAAAATCTGCACGTGTTCTCAAAAGAGAATTCAAATATTTCTCCTTTTCTTCCATTAATTCTTTAAATTTCCTACCATCATCCTTCATATCATCAAGTTCTTTTAGTAAACGGTCATTCTGAGTCTTAACTTTTTTATGTTCTTCTACTAAAGCATCATACTTCTCTGCTTTTGCTTTAAGTTGATTATAGACGCCTTTAGATATTGAAATTTGGTTTGAGTCCCCTCGTGGAACTCCTCGATCGTTGATAAATCTATCAAAATAATCTTCAAATGTCATAAATCTTACATCTCCCATTCTACTTTTAACATTATATGTCATTTTTTTATTTATTGAGTTTTAAACCCATTTTTTTATAATATGTAATATGTTGTTGTCAACATAAACTTTACATACTTTAATATAACAATATTAATTTGCCTATAAAAAGGTTACGTTTTTACAAAATAAAAGAAAAATCTTATGAAATGGGTATAAATGGGGATTTTTACTTTTAAATTTTTAAAAAATATCGATATTTTTTTAACTTTTATATTATAGATTCGCTTGATCTTTTCTTTCATAATTATAATATGATTTATTAAAAAATAGATTTGCAATATCATTATTATATTGATGATGTATGGGTAAAAAGTAGAAATATGATATTAGAAAAGATATGCTATAATTAATATTCAAGATTTTTAATTTATAAAATCCGTGGCTTTTTTTAAACCATAACTTAATGAAGATTTAATGAAAAATGACAAAAAAAATATTCTTGCGTACAATTTTGAGTTAGGCAAGATTTTTAATACGATAGAGGGTTTGCCAGAGAATTATCAAAATTTTACTTGGTTATGTACTATTTGTAGAAAGCGGCTATTTTACAATAATGCTTTAGATTGTTTTTTACATAAGGGAAATAGAAATTATTTTTTTGAGCCAGAGACGATAGAACATAAAACTATGAAAGTTTTCTGGTATCTAATGTTTCCAAAATTCAATCCCATCTCTATAAAGAAACTAGAATATAAGATAGGAGACCAAATAGCCGATTTATATTTTGAATTGACCAACGGAAAGAAGGATGTAATTGAATGCCAAAATTCTCAAATAAGCAAAAGAAAATTAATTGAACGGACAAAAAAATACACTCATAAAAATATTTATGTCCTATGGATATTCAATGGTTTAGGACCCTGCATCTCTGATAAAAAGAATCCTCGAAATGAAAATAATATTGGTGTTCAAATAATCAGTTTTGGTTTCTTATTTTTAATATCTAGTTTAATTTTTAGATATATC
>SMTZ1_10014873_pt1 | contig 10309 bp, 10 predicted proteins | sample DeeMarSWOR136_30_FD_25667 | JGI IMG/M metagenome (IMG submission 25667) | reverse complement strand
TGAGCCCGTTACAGGTATCTCAATGGCTGAGTTATTGGAACTTTTCGAAGAGGATGAAGAAACCAAAGCAGTAGCGGTTTTCGGTGAGATTGGTGGTCCTCACGAAGAAGAAGCAGCTCAGTGCATTCGGGAAAGAAGATTCAACAAACCTTTTGTCATTTTCGTAGCTGGTGCGTGGGCACCTTCGGGAATGCGCTTCTCTCACGCAAGCAGCATCATAGAGAGAGGAAAGGGATCGGCAAGGGATAAGATTACAGCATTACGAGAAGCAGGAGCCCACGTTGTTGAGCGGCCTGAGGAAATTGCTCCTACCGTGAAGGGGCTTCTCAATATGTAAATTAAGGTAATAATTTCTATCAGGAGGTGAATTATGGCTATAATGCGATCGGTGTTTTATGTTCCAGGGAATAACGAGAAAATGGTATCGAAAGCTCCTTCTATCCCAGCAGATATAATTACGTTAGATCTGGAAGATTCTGTTCCTCCTGCGGAGAAACCAAAGGCTAGAGAGGTAACAAGGGAGAATTTGAAGTATGCAGCGAAGGGAGGAGCCGAGGTTTATGTGCGGATAAATAACTGGGAGACCCTTCTGACGAATGATGATTTGGAGGCAGTAGTCCACGAAGGTATCAATGGTATATGCTTGGCTAAGTGTGGAGAGCCCAACCACGTTATTCGGCTTGATTGGAAACTGGAAGAACTTGAACGCAGGAGAGGGATCCCCGTGGGGACAATAAAGGTCCAACTCCTCATCGAGACGGCGAAGGGAGTAATCCATGCCTACCAATCTGCTGTTGCGAGTTCCCGGGTAAATTCGCTCATATTCGGTGCAGTTAAATTCGCTCATATTCGGTGCAGTGGACTACACAAAGGATATGAGGGTGAAACTGACGACCGAAGGCCAAGAGCTCTTTTACGCAAGAGCGCACACAGCCGTAGCGGCACGGGCAGCGGGTTGCGTGGCTATCGATTGTCCTTTTGTAGCCTTCAAGGATGTGGAAGCCTTCGAGAGGGACACGAAGTTTGGCAGGACCTTAGGATATGAAGGACGCATGCTCATCCATCCAAATCAGATTGAGCCTTCCCACAGGATTTATACACCGGCTCCTGACGATGTGGACTGGGCCAAGGGTGTCGTGGAGATGTTTGAAAAAGAAGCCATTCCTAAAGGTATGGCCGCCGTTGCTTACCAGGGAAAGATGGTGGACACTCCGGTCTACGAAAATGCCAAGACAATACTTGCAGCAATGGCTGAGATTGAAGAGAGAGAACGCCAGCGGCAAGAAGCTATAAATAAGTAAGGAACTTTTGCGAATAGGGCTTTATCCGTTTTTTTGTGTGGCCAAAATACAAGGTTTATGATGAGAACTGCATTGAAATTACAGAATATAATCCTCTTCTGAAGTCTACCCAGTTTTTAATGTGGCCTCGTTGTAATCCACTGATTGTATAGCTCTTTTCCCTTTTAACAAGGAAACCCAAGAACCCTCGTTTCTTGACACGTGGAGATTCCTGAATTTTAGGAGGGATATCGTTGTACCCTGTTGATTATGCAGAGAATGACGCTTTGCGGGCAGGACACTGAGGAAACTCCACAACCCTCTTTTCTTGACACTTTTTGTAATATCTGGTAATTAAATACAATATATATAGTATGGAGGAAGGAAAATGTTAGTTCGTGACGTAATGACGTCCAATCTCATTACTATCCCTAGTGATACCCCTGTATTTGAGGCTGAGAGAATTATGGAATTTCATAGATTTGAGCGTCTACCTGTGGTTGACAAAGGGAAACTGGTGGGATTGGTAACCAAGGATACTCTTTTAAAGGCCTCCCCCTCATCGGCAACCTCTTTAAGCCATGGGGAACTTCTCTATCTTTTGTCGAAGTTGACGGTAAGAGACATCATGAAGAAAAACGTTGTTACGGTCTCTCCAAATATTCCTGTGGAGCAGGCTACAGCAATCGCTCAGAAAAGTAGGGTTGGGTGTGTGCCAGTCGTGGATGAAGGTAAGGTTGTAGGAATACTAACAACCAATGATATATTTTATAAAGTAGTAAACCCGCTCTTTGGAATAGGAGAGGCTGGAAAGAGAATGATTATTCATGGCGGTGGAGAAACCGAATCGATGAAGACAATACTCGAAACAGTGCATAATTCTGGGATCAAAATAAAGACTCTCTTCACCATAAGGCATGCTGAAGACCAGAAAAACGATCTTATCCTTCATCTAGAGAGCGAGGACATTTCTTCTCTCATTTCCCAGCTCAAAGAGAAGGGATTCTCCTTGGACACAAGAGATCATATCCCATAATTTCCTTTAGGCCTTTTTAAGTGATTCTGGTGCGAAAGAATCCACCTTTTTCTTGAAAAAAGTTATAACCGTTACACTGCTGTTATCCATATGAGAGCGTTAAAAGATACAAAGATATTTTGTCAGACAAAAAGGGTGAGCCTTGAAATTATCCTTACAATAAGATTATTATCCATAATAAGGAGGTAGAGATAAGGGGGATGCGTGAAGTTACAAAAGAGCTGATTACGGATGTGAAGAGGTTGATTATAGAGAGGCTTAAGCTTGAGGAGGTATCAATAGAGGATATCGATACCGATGGTGGCTTGTTCGGTGAGGGATTAGGGCTTGATTAGAAAAAGAATATAATGTGAGCATTCCTGATGCAGAGGTGGGCAAGAGGGTGTTTCAATCAGTCAGGACCATTGCCCAATATATTGTGGAAAATCAAAGGGCAAAGGTTTCAACGGCGGATGGTGCATCTTAATAGAGATAAGGTGGCCCTCTGCTTTCCAGGGCAGCTTCAAAGGGTGCCCGAGATACGGGATGTAAAAGGTGGGGGAGATTTTAATCTCCCCCACCCATTTTTTAAAAAGGCATGGGAAACGATTGGTTTCTCCTATCAGTCCTTTTCTTTTAAGGAAGGTGAGCGAGACAATTGTGTAAACCTTAAATTGCAGGTGGCCAGTTACCTATTAAGCATGGCATCGTTTGATCGATATAGCCGAAGCGGTGGGTCGTTGGATATCATCACTGAGCACAGTATGGGAATCTATGCCGCTTTGGTGGCAGGGGGAGTTTTTAGCTTTGATGATGGCCTAGAAATACTCAGCGGAATAGGAGTTATCTTGGAGGAGATGGGAAGGGAAAATCCAGGGGGAATGGCTGTAATAATAGGACTCGGGCGAAAGGAACTGGAGAAAATATGTCAGGAAGTAGATAACTCTCTGTATATAGCCAACTTGAATGCCTCTCGACATTTTGTGATTTCTGGGAAAGCGGCCTCGATCGATAAGGGTATGACATCGGCGCTCAAAGAGGGAGCTTTGTCAGCACAACGTCTTACCTTTAACACCCCACTGCATTCTCCCTTGATGGAACCGATAAAAATTAAGATAAGGGAATACCTCACTAATTTCACCATAAATTCTCCTGACACCCCAATTATAAGCCATTGGGGCGGGAAACCTTTGATTAATCGCAGTGAGATTAGGGAATTTTTAGTAGAAGAAGTTTGCAAGCCCGTGGATTGGGAAGGGTGTGTGAGGTCGCTCCTCGCTCAAGGGGTCACATGTTTTATAGAGGTGGGGCCAAGCGATACGCTCACCAAGCTTATTCGTTGGATTGATAAAGATATAAAAACTGTAAGCCTTTCTCAGATACCCTATGAAGGTGGAATATAATTATGTCTTATGAGACCAAATTGAGGGTGCGTTTCTGTGAGGTGGATCTATATCAGGTGGTATGGCACGGTCATTATATCTCTTGGTTTGAAGTTGGCAGAAATGAATTAACATCGCTCTTCGGTTTAAGCCCAGAGGACTTGAGTGAGATGGGTTTAATGGCTCCGGTCGTAGATTTGAGATGTACCTTTAAAATCCCAGCCAGATTTGGTGATGAAGTACTCATTGAGACCACTATGCAACGATGTGAGGTGGCAAAGCTGATATTTCAGTACAGGGTAATCAGAGATTGTGAGATTCTCGCAGAAGGAAGCACCACCCATGTCCTCACTGATCTGAAAGGGACCATGTTTTATCAGGTTCCCCCTGACGTGCATACGAAGCTCGAAAAGATGATGGCGTTTCTCGGAGTCTAATGTGCGCATCTTTCTTGTAGACCCCCCCCATAAACTCTTCCCTGGCCTCAGGATGTGGGCGCCTTCTTTTGGACTGTTGAGCATCGGTGCCTATTTGCAAGAAAGGGGGAAGTTTTCTGTTGAAATCCTTGACTGCACGAGTTTTATCGATCCCTGGGGTGAAGTAGTTCGGAGGGTATCCGATACCAAACCTCATATTATTGGAGTGACCTGTTCGGCTACGTGCCTCTCACAGGAGGCATTGCAAGCAATCAAACTCTTTAAACAGCTCTCTCCTCAATCTTTGGTAATAGCCGGTGGTGGACACTTTAGCCTCCTTGCTGAAGAGATCTTAAATGAGGTGCCAGAACTGGACTATATCGTTATCGGAGAAGGGGAAGATACCTTTTTGCAGCTTGCTTCCCATTTGAGGGACGGAGGGAGTGATGTGGAAAGTATTCCCGGGTTGGCCTACCGTCGGGATGGAATCATCCAATTTACGGGACGCCGTGATCTTATAAAGGACCTTGATTCCCTCCCCTTACCAGCCTATTACCTCCTGAATATGGAAGCCGATGCCTATTACTGGAATGGTATGGGAAGAAGATCATTTGGCATTTCTACGAGCAGGGGTTGTGGAGATAGATGTGCTTACTGTTCAGAGTCAAGGTTCTGGGAAGGCGTTTGGCGGGGCAGAAGTGGTGCCATGGTTGTAGAGGAAATGAAATATCTGCATCAGAAGTATAAGAAGTCACTCTTCGTCTTTAACGAGAATAGTTTTAATTGGAGCAGATCCAGGGTGGAAGACTTCCTCCAGGAGCTGGGTCGCTCAGGGATGAAGATCAACTTTTGGTTTCAGTCGAGAGTGAAAGATATCATTAGAGATTCTGACATCATGCCTGAATTTAAACGGCTCGGTCTTTATGAGGTGATGTTGGGAGTGGAAAGCATCAATACCCAAGTCTTGGAACACTATCAGAAGAAGCAGAATAGGGAAATGGCCCAAGAGGCGATAGACATTTTGAAACGCAACGGCATCATGGTAATGACAAATGTAATGTTCGGAGATTGGTTCGATTCAGAAGAAACCTTGCAGGAAGTATTTGATTTTGTAAAGAAACAGGGAGATTTTTTAGTCCTCACCCTTACTACCCCCCTCCCTGGAACTCGCTACTATCATGAGATGGAGCAGAGGGGGCTTATTGGAGAGAGGGATTTTACTAAATATGATTTCATGCACCCCATTATGCCTACTCGATATTTAGGTAAAGGAGAGGTATGGAAGCTGCAGCAGAAATACCTGCGCACGTATTACACACAACCGAGGATCCTTCTAGGGGCACTCTTTAACCGGAACCCCTTCAAGAGAATGGCATATCGGCTCATTATGAGATATGTATGGGAGAATGCCACCCGTCGGGAATGGCGTCAACCAGGATATTGTCCTTTTGAAGAAACCAATTTCTCTTGGGCAGGAAAAGGATGAAACGAGTTCTACTGATCCATCCCCGTCAAAAAGAGATTTATATGTCTACCGACACCCCTTATCCTTTCCCCATGTTGGGGCTTACACTCTTAGCTTCCCTCTTTCCTCCTCGATATGAGATAAAGATTATCAATGAGTTCCTCGAAGAGATTAATTTCGACGAAGCAGTTGACTTGGTAGGGATTACAACCCTCACCCCATTGGTCAAGAGGGCCTATGAGGTAGCCGACAGATTTCGAAAACGGGGCATCAAGGTGGTGCTGGGAGGAGTACATGCGACCTTTATGCCCGAAGAGGCCAAGGAACACGCTGACGCAGTAGTGTTGGGGGAGGCAGAGGTGGTCATGCCTAAGTTGATCGACGATCTGGAGAGAGGGACACTACAGCCTTTCTATCACGGAGAGCAACTGAATCCGCTTCAAGGTCTTCCGATCCCCAGGCGGGACCTCTTGGGAAGAGGATATAGCCCTGTTTTTAAGGTTATTGAGACTACCAGAGGATGCCCTAACCGGTGTGAGTTTTGCGCTGTGCCAATTATTGCAGGTCGTAGGTACCGCACACGGCCATTATCAGAGATTGAAAGGGAGTTGTCTTCCCTTATCACAAAGGTAAACGAATATATTTTCATCGTAGATGACAATGTCATCGCTCAGAAAGAACACGCTAAAACACTCTTTGAACTTCTTAAAAGGTTCAAGGTGCGTTGGATGGGATTTGCGACAATAGATATTGCCAAAGATGAGGCACTCTTGAAAGAAGCTAAGGAGAGCGGTTGCATCTCCCTTTTTATAGGATTTGAGTCTTTAAACAAAGATAACTTGGAGGGACCCAAGCGAAAATTTAAAGGCGTCGAAGATCTCCATAGCTTTATTGAGAGGATTCATAATTACAGTATTGGGATTCAGGGATCTTTCATTTTTGGGTTTGATAATGACGACCCACGGGTCTTTGAGCGCACAGTAGAATTTGTTCATCAAGCCAGAATAGAGCTACCCACGTACTCTGTTCTCACCCCTTTTCCGGGGACTCCTCTTTGGGATCGGCTCAACAGGGAAGGGCGGATTTTTGACAGGGATTGGTCGCACTATGATATGAGCCAGGTGGTATTTTCCCCTAGAGGTATGGCACCTGAACAACTTCAGGAGGGATACCTCTGGGCACAAAAGTATAGTTGTGCACCCCGTTCTATCCTAAAGAGGCTCTTGCTCGGCTCAAGACATCATTTGGGATATTTTTTAATGGGGAATTTCGTCTTACGCAAGGCACAGATGAAGGTGATCAAGCGGTTGAAGGAGATCACTTTTTCTCCTCCTCCTGTTTAATCTCAGAGTAGTATCTCAAGGTGAAGGTCATAATTGATAGTACGGTGAAGGGAAGCTATATCCTTCTCGTTGAATTATCGAGGATTTACCTCATAAGGACAGGTGCATTGGGCCTAGTTGAATTCCCACAGGGGTTTTACGCATATGTGGGCTCGGCCTTAGGAGGGGTGCAGGCCAGGTTGAATCACCACTTGCGCAGGATGAAGAAGGTACGGTGGCACATTGATTATCTTTTAAGAGAAGGGGAGATTAAGGAGATGATCTATTGCGTGAAAAGGGAGAAGTTAGAGTGTCATTTGGCACATAGATTGGAGGAGACCTTTCGGTCTTTCCCCGCATTTGGCTCCAGTGACTGTCGCTGCACCAGTCATCTTTTTTTCTCAAGCAATTTCAAAGTGTTGAGAAAAGGGGTGATAGAAGCCTTCAGAGATGTTCTGAGAGGGGAGGAGCCTTTAGCGGTAAATATTTAAAGACCTTTTTGCAAATAAACGTTCTCTTGTGAGCGCCCCTGTTAAAAAATGGAAAAAGACTTTTCCCGATAAGACAAACGCAAGTAATGCCTCAATTACTAGGGGAGGAGGACCCCTTTATCCCCTCGCTTCAGAGCTTTCGCGGTGACCCTTTCGAGGTTAGCAGGTGGGGAATGCTTACCCCTCCCCCCTGCCTGCGGCGGGAGGTTTTCCCCTTCCTGCTTACCCTCGGTGGGTACCCCACCGCTCCCAGCAATTTCGCTCGGGGGCAAAGGGTCCTCCGAGTCTCATCTCCCATAAGACTGACGTCTTACGATTCAACACTCATAACTAAGGGATTTCACATGCAATAACTTTGCGATGGATCCGCGACTCATAAGTTGGTATAGAGAAGGTCTGTTTCATCGATTTTAAAAAGTTCATGTTCTGCGACACGGCCTATTCTTGACAAAACAATAGTTGGATGATAAAAGCCGTAATCGTAATTAAAAATAGTGGCAGGAGAGCTGATCTGAGAAAGATTTTTCCGGAACATGTGAACGAGCAAAGGGTGTACTATAAAGCTGTAAAGCAAGCCGTGATGCTGTGTTCCAAGGGAATACTATCGAAATAAGAAAGAGTCGTTAACTACCTTGAAAACAATCGAACATCATTTATAAAAAGTATTTGTAAATAGAGTTAAATCAAAGTCTTCGAATCAGGAAATCTTATAATAATAAAGGAGGCTTTTAGATTATGGTGGAGATGAATGCTCAGCTTGCCGAAAAGGTGGCTACAGCCTGTAATGTTTTGGCGATGGGCGGGCATAGTGATTTAACCCTTGGGCATGTGACGGCGAGAGAATCAGGGCAGTTTCACCTGCATATGAAGCCTCGTGGGTTGGGACTCGATGAGATTACCGCACAGGATATTATTCTCATCGACCTTGATGGCAAGAAATTAGCCGGCTCGGCTCATCAGCACTTAGAATATCCGATACATACTGAAGTTTACAAAATGTATCCCGATATAAACTGTGTCATCCACACCCATCCATTCTACAGCATCATCCTTGCTTCTACTGGAGAAACAATCAAGGCGATTAGTCACGAAGGTGCTTTATTCGCCGATATACCTATCTATACCGAAACTGCTATGTTGATTAATACCCCTGAGTTGGGCCGCGCTGTGGCCCGTGCATTGAATGGTCATAACGCATTACTCATGCGTCATCATGGTGTGTTGGTAGTGGGGAAGTCAATTGAGGAAGCAACAATAGATGCTCTTCTTTTAGAGAAGGCCGCGAAATTTCAAGTGATGGCTTCCATGGTTGGGACATTGATTACGACTCCATCGGAGGAAATTTTACCGAAACGAGAACAGCTCCTCTCTGGACGGAACGTTAAAGCGTCGTGGGATTACTGCGTGCGGAAGCTTCGGAAATAATGGTAGAAGTTTATGGGTGCCCCACTTCTTTGGCAAATTTCGCTCATGAACAACTGTGTCCTTCGGAAACTGAGGAAACTCCACTCACATTGATTATTGCAAAGTTGATGGAGTGCATATAAAGTTATAAGTTTCCTATAACTTATAATAGAGGAGGAAGAGATGTCATACTATAGAGATCTTCGGGATTTTATAGAAGCACTAGAGAACCACAATTTGTTGGTGAGAGTCAAACGCCAGATAAATAAAGATACAGAATTGTATCCTTTGGTACGGCTTCAATATAGGGGATTACGTGAGGAGCAGCGGAAAGCGTTTCTTTTTGAGAATGTAATCGATATCAAGGGACAGGAATACACTATGCCTGTTCTCGCAGGCGCCATAGCTGGTTCCAAATACATCTATGCTCTGGGTATGAAGTGCGCGCCAGAGGAGATACCAGAAAAATGGTTCGAGGCCCAGTTGCATCCTCTTAAGCCTGTAATAGTGCAGAGCGGCCCGGTATATGAAGAGGTGCACGTGGGAGAAGACCTGATTGAGCATGGAGGGTTAGGAGAGTTTCCTATTCCTATTTCAACCCCTGGGTACGATATCGCGCCCTTCATCACTCAAGTATATTGGGTGACAAAGGATCCTGAAACAGGCATACGAAACGTCGGTACGTATAGAGCACAGGTAAAATCGCCCACACGAACGGGGATAATGTTGCACCATGAACGTCAGGGCCTGGCAATCCACTGGAACAAGTGCCGCAAGATGGGAATTCCGCTTCAAGCAGCAATGGTTATCGGAGGCAGTCCTAACGTAGGGTATGTTTCAGTAACCAATTTGCCTCATGAAGTAGATGAATTCGATGTCGCTGGTGGAATTGCCGGTGAGCCAGTACACTTGGTTAAGTGTAAAACGGTTGAACTTGAAGTTCCGGCTCTTGCCGAGGTGGTTTTTGAGGGCGAATTTGATACTACTGAAGTAGAACCGGAGGGTCCCTTTGGTGAAGCTATCGGTTATATTGGGCACAGGCAAATTTCACCTTACTTTACGGTAAAATGCATTGCCCATCGAAAAGGTGCGATATGGCAAGCCTTTATCAGCCAATTTCCACCGAGCGAGAGTAGCAAACTACGAGGGATCGGCAGAGAGGCAAACATTTTTAAGAAATTGAAATACGATCTGGACATATCCAGTGTTCAACGTGTCGCTATCCACGAAGCGGCGAGCAGCAACTATCTCGTCGTCATTCAGATGGAACAACCAGAACCTTCTGATGTGTGGCGGGCTTTAGAGACAGCCGGGGCCAATATGACGAATGGCAAAATTTGTATTGCTGTTGACTATGACATTGATCCCTATGATGCCGATGCTGTTATTTGGGCAATGGGGTTGAGGATGAACCCACAGCGAGATTGCCGGATTTTTCCGCAGCCTGGCAGTAACCAAGATTTGTCTCTCGCCCCACCAGAGGCAATGGAGCAAAAGGATGCCCGTTTTGAAGAAATGCCTCAGGGGTATCGCC
>SMTZ1_10011884_pt1 | contig 10309 bp, 8 predicted proteins | sample DeeMarSWOR136_30_FD_25667 | JGI IMG/M metagenome (IMG submission 25667) | reverse complement strand
CGATGGGAGTGTCAAGTAAAATCTCGGGAAGACAACCCCCCGATGGTCCTCCTATCTGTACTGCTTTAAATTTTTTATCTTTAGCAATTCCACCGCCGATGTCATAAATAAGCTTACGAAGAGTTGTTCCCATAGGCACTTCGGCCAATCCCGAATTGGCTACTTTGCCTGCCAGGGTAAACACCGCTGTGCCTTTGCTTCCCTCCGTGCCAATGGAGGCAAACCAACCTCCTCCTCGTTCAATTATCAGAGGAACATAAGCAAAGGTCTTCACATTGTTTAAGAGAGTAGGTTTATTCAGTAATCCAAGCTCGGCAGGATAAGGTGGTCTGGGTCTAGGCGTGCTCATTTTCCCCTCAACAGCTGCTATCAGTGCTGTTTCCTCACCAGAGATGAAAGCACCAGCACCTGCTGCTATCTCAATGTTAAACGTAAATTCACTATCTAAGATATTGTCTCCCAAAAAACCCAGCTCCTTCGCTTGTTTTAAAGCAATCTGCACACGCTCAATAGCCAAAGGATATTCAGCACGGACATAGATATAGCCTTGTTCAGCCCCTATGGCATAGCCGGCAATGATCATGCCCTCGATAACTTGATGAGGGTCACTTTCCAAAACGACCCGGTCCATAAAAGCACCAGGGTCTCCTTCATCAGCATTGCATATAACATATTTTGGCATGCTTTTAGCTTGACGGCATAGCTCCCACTTCCGATGGGTAGGAAATCCAGCCCCTCCTCGGCCTCGCAACCCAGATTTCTTCAACTCCTCAATTATATTTTCAGGCGATATCTTTAAAGCTTTCACCAGACCGCTGTAGCCACCATTGACGATGTAATGGTTAATATTCTCAGGATCGATGTAGCCGCAGCGGCCCAGTATGAGGCGAAGCTCATGTTCAAAGCGGGGAAGCTCTGGAATGTAGACTGCTTCCCCGCCATCACCTTCAAGTGTGCCTAAGGCAAGCTCAAGGCAAGGGTCATCGCCGGCAACATAACCTTCCACAAGGCGGGGCACATTCTCCGGAGTTACATTGTGATACACGACACGAAGAGAGTCAGGCTTTGATATGGTAACCAAGGGATCGGCATAGCATAGCTCTATGCAGCCAACCTGGATAATGGGGACTTCCAGACCTTGCCGTGTTAGCTCTTTATTAAAGGCATCAACTACATCCAGAGCGCCAGCTGCGCGACCACAAGTAGCTGTGCCAACAAGAATATAGCTGCCCTTCTGCAGAGTTTCCCATTCCGATTTCGCTCTATTATTGATTTCCTCGAAAGTCATGTGTTATAAGAATCCTACACCCTCGTGTTCCGGTTATCAGAATTTTGGTCTTCGCTATTTTTTAGTGTTTTGTATTTGGTGGTTGGCATTTTTCTTCATTGCTTTGCTTATACGGTATTAATGCCTCTTCTACCTTAAAAGGCGTCATATTAGGATGAATTTTTTCACTTATTACGATCACGGGAGCCAGCATGCAGCACCCGATACAAGCGACCCTTTCCAAGCTAAAAATACCATCCTCGGCAGTCTCGCCTACTTTGATATCTAATTCACGCTCTAGGGCATCTAAAATTAGTCTACCTCCCGCTAAGTGACAGGCAGTCCCCATACAAACCGTGGTATGGTATTTTCCTAACGGAACAAAGCGGAACTGATTATAAAAGGTAGCGACCCCCCAAACCTCAACCTCTGGTATCTCCAGAAAGCTAGCAATCCACTTCATCGCTTCCTTGGGGAGATACCCCAGTTTTGTCTGTACTGCTTGCAACAGGGGAACTAAATTTTTCCTATCTTTTTTATAAGAGCCTAAAATCTCAGCTATTACTTTGTCAGCTTGTTCCTCTGTAACCATTCCTTCGCCAGACTCAAGACTATCCCTTAAGTTGCTTAGCAAATCCAGGCAGGAAAGCCCCTATCCCGGTCGTTTCCCGGGGACCAATTATTACCTCCCACTTAAGGTCCAGGGCATCTTCAAGTTCACCTTTGATTCTGGCCACTTTCCCTGGGATAACTATCTTTCTGTGTTTCACCTTATCCTCGATACCACATTTCTTGACAAATGTTCCTACGGAATCGCCGCTAAACTTACCTGCTGCCCAAGCAGTGAGGACACCAAGCCCTTCCGCATCCTTAACACAAATATAGGCGGGAACCTTGGTAGCCTCAACAGCGGATGAGACAAGGAAGTAGGTCAAGGCCCAGTTTGAAGTGACAAGTACCGGGGAAGATTCATCAGGTTCTCCTACTTCATAATATTTCTCCTCTACTGCCATGGGAAAACGAGGATCGGTATAGATGTTAAGTCGCTGAACTAGAAGAGGAAGCAGGGAATGCTGGTCGAAATCGGAAAAGACAATAATGCCAGCCCATTTATTTATGAATGTCGAGCCCACTAGCATTTCCTTCAGCCCATCTTTGGCCATAAAGCAAGGAAAGGCAATAGTGGGGTAGCCAAGAGGCCTGAAACCTTGCTTTAGCGCTGCCTTCCTGATAAAAGTTTGGTCTCTTATTGCCTCCAGTAAATTTTTAGAACCTGGATCTAAAACCAGTTCCTCAATCTCAGCATTTTTTAACTTAATAGTTAAAGGAACGAGTTCTTCAACACTTCCCCCGCGAAGACCAACAGGAGTGGGATTCGCCTTAATCTTGGGAATAGCCGCATCAATGTTTTCTTTCGTTACTGGGTAAAGAAGTGGATGCTTATCAGCACATATATCCCGTGCTGCAAATAAGGCGTCTATGTCTTCTGAAATTAAGACCATGCCCAGGTCCGTTGAATCATAAACTTTGTTCACCAGAGCCAGAAACTTGTCCTTGTCTCCTGATTCAAAATTAAGTGCTAAGAGGTCTGCCTTTAGATTTACGCCTACCCAGGGGAACTGCAATTCCTTTATCTTCTTTATTTTCTCCTCGACTCTGGCATTATCGTCCTTGTCTGAGATAAGGAGTGTAATGCCTGGTGAATGGACAAAAGTCTTCTCGTGCCGATATATCACTTCTTCATTCCCGATTTTGACGGCGTTCTCCCCAGTGCCCACAGTAACAAGCTTTATCGGTGGCGCCAGAGCATCCAGCAATTTATCTTTCACTTCCTCAGAGAGGTAAGGGCATTTGTCTACAATAGTTCCACCTGATGCAAGCTTCATAGCAAAGGCAAAGCAAGTAGGAAAGCCACAGTCCTTACATGGTTTCCTCCCGGGAAGCATCTTTACAATCTCAGAACCTGCAATTGGCATAGTAAGCCTCCTTCTATAGCTATCAGCTTTCAGTTAGCTGACAGCTGACTATTGATTGCTAACTATTCTTGTATTTATGTCGGGAGTTCTACCTCCCCTTTTATCCATGGATGCCCCACCTTTTCTAAGAACTCTAAAAGCTCATCCACGTTCTTAACATCTTCCTCAGTGGCTATTTTATCGTAGAGTCCTTTCACTTCTAGGGCATCTTTAAACCTTTCCTTTATCTCCTTGGGCATCCACACTATCCTGGCCAGACCACCATCTGCCTGAATGAACTTGGGAGATCTTAGTTGCTCCAGTCCAGTTCCTAATCTTCCTTCTATTTGTTTTCCTCCCGAAGTTTCACCAGCCATGTGGGAAAAAGTTTCTCCAATTACAGTTTCGCCTTTATACTCTCTGTGCACTACTCCAAAGGCATCCGTCTCAGGAATGTAATATACAATTGCTTCGAAACAGCCACAAGACGTATGGGGGTGCTCAAATGCACTATAGAGATAAACTCTGTCGTAGTTTCCCAGAGACTTTTCAGCTTCAATTGCATTCGCTCCTGAATATTCCCCTTTTATAGCATCTATAAGCTCCCCCTTTGGTATGGCAAATATGGGTCCCTCAGGGTCAATCTTGGCAGCAGCTCTGCCGTCAAACCAGTTTATCGCTCCACAGTTAGCAATTCTATTGGGAGTTATGATGGAGATATGGGTCGGGGCGAAGCTCTGGCATAGAACACAGCCGTAAAAAGTATCCACATCCTCATCATTCAAGGTCCTTGCCCGTTCATCCCTGGCCGCATAGACTTCTAAAGCATGGGGAAGAAGCTCCGCTATCTTTTTTTCATCGGTGATAATGGTGACCTGGATGCTTTCGATGATTGGCATCTCTGATGTATAAAGCAAGATATAAATTTCTCCCAATTCCCGCAGGGAATTAAAACCTTTCTTATAGCAGTCTTTACTTATCCTCATCCATACATCCTGCCTTTGATTCATGTGATACCATCCCTCAATCATGTTGGTGAACATGTGAATCCTTCTCTCGATGATTGCCTCGGCATCCTTGTCCAGCTCGCCTCCGGCAACATCCACCAGAACGGCAATAGAATAGCTACCACCGCCTTTATCCTCATCATAAGGTTCCAAATCACCTAGGTCCGGGCCGATAATCTCTACTTTCTCATTCTCTATTTCGTCAGAATTTTTAACTGTTGCTAATTCAAACTTTTGTTTTACCTTTGGCCCACCAAACTCGATGTAGACGTCTTCCTTCCTTATCACCTCACCTTCATATTGCGGCCCTATATCTGCATGAAATTCACCTTCCATTTTCCTTTAGTCTCCTTTCTTCAAGCTGGCTATCAGGCTTTCCAAGAACTCCTGCCACTTCGCATCCTTCTTAAAATTAGGTAGTGAGTAACTGGCATGAGGAAAGTAATGCTTGCACATAGTCATAGTCTTTAAATGAGGGGCGAAATGTTTTAGCGTGGAAAGCCCCTGGTTACCAAGATCCGACCTTATTCCAAAAAACATCACCAGATCATGGTTTCCTTCCTTCTTGACTCCTTGCCAGTCGGGGTCTTTAAGAGCATTTACTATCTCGACGGTATCGTAAACGCAATCTGGCTGTACTCCCAATTCCACGATCTTCCCTCTAGTCTGGGCCGTCGCACATATTGGAATTTTGGCGGCTTTAGCTATATCCAAGGCATACTCTAAAAGTAGCTTTCCATCAGCCGTAGATTCCAGTAATAGAGGACCCACTACAAGAAGCGGCCTTTTGGCCTTTTTAATCAGGTTGGCATACTCTGAGGCATCCTCTATTAATCTAGCTGATTTGAAACCAGTTAAGACATTCACTCTGTGGCGTGGTATTACTGCACTCATCTTGCCCTCCTTTCAAGCCGTTTTCCATGTTACTAGTGTATCACTGCATCCACAGGAACCTTAGTAGGGTAAGTACCGATATACGTAGGAAGTCCAACAGGCTCTTTGGGCTGCCAGCCAATTTCCTGTAGATATGCACGTACTTCCTTTTTATAGACCAGTGGTATATCAGCGTCCCTGCGGACGAAGAGATGCAAGTCCTCAGGGAGTCCACCTCCTATATATTTCTTATAAAGGGATATATAGTGGTTCAGTTTTATCGCCCTCCCTTGAGGTGTATCGTTTTTCCTGATACACAACTTAGCGATCACGGGCATGGCTTTCTCCTTAGTTTCACATACGTAAGCCAGGTGCTCAGGCGAAGGCTCCCCAGTATCCACAATCTCCTTCTTTCTTGCATCCATCACTTTCCAATCATCCTCCCCTTTTCTGGAGAGATATAGTCTCCTATATTTTGAAGAATGCGGACCCAGAACCACGGGTATACCCAACCTGTTGCATCCTGTAGCAATAGAAGCAGCCTTCTGGGACATAGCACCCCAAGCCACTCCCACAGCACCTACACGATTAAGGACATAATCAGCCATTACCTCGTAATTCCCTCTCAAAGGAAGCGCGGCGAAGATATTGGCTATTTTTATTGCTGCACCAGTGATGTGGCTATTGGCAACACAGGAGCCAACGTTTACTACACCACCAGCTTCAAAGTCAGGAGGGTATTTTTCGTAGACTGTTTTTCCATCGGCATCCTTTTTCATTCCAGCAACCATGGCAGAACAACCTGAAAGAACCACAATATATTTTCTCTTAGCAAATTCGTCCACCATGTCAGCGACATCATCTATGTCAGGAAAGTTGGAACAACCAACTATTGCAACGACCCCAGGAATAGTTCCTAAAGTTATAGGCGCTCCTACCGTTCTTATCTCAGTATCCATAATCGGACCGCGCCCAGCTCTGGCTTTCCAAACCTCGTTACCTGCTGCCACCTGCATTAATTTGAATATAGGAACGTGTCGAGGACATCCCTCCTCACATTTTCCACAACCAATACACTGGTTGAATAGCTCTCTTATTGGGTCAAGGTTACCCTTAGCCAATTGTGTAATACCATCACCAATAGAGCAAAGGTTAGGGCATACCTGCTCACACATTCCACAGTCGTTGCAGTTTTTGGCTAACTCCATAGCCTCGTCTTCGGTCAACCATTCCTTCCTCCTCTTCGGAGCAAGCTCTATAGCAACTTTCACCGCTACCTCAGCTGCCTTCTCGGAATCCAGGATAGCGAAATGTTCCCCATTATCCACCATTCGCCTTACTATATCATCTACATTCATTTCTGTGGCGTCCTCTAGTCCATACATTGCTTTGTCCAGGCAAGCGACTACCACAGAACCAACTTTAGTTGCTTCCTGCGGAGTATCTGTTCTAATACACTGTTCATCTGTCATGATCACATCAGCAATGCCCGCTCTCATGAAGAAAAGCTGCCGTGAAAGGGGGCCAACAATTTTAGCTTTGTCTGAATATCTGGTGGTTTCCAAGGCGGTACAACAAACGCCTGCTACCTCAACCTTGTCCTCCAGGTTGTGTTCTCGCAGATAGTCAATTACCTCTGTAGATGTAGCCGGATTATGTCCTGATACTAAAATTGTCGGTTTGCTTTTGTCTATCGCTCCCCAGCCCATCTCTACCAGTGGTGTATCAGCAACCGAAGTGGGGAAATTAAATCCCACGATTTGAGCGATATCAGCCGCCTCCATTCCTACATGGTCCAGCATGCCAGCATGCAGTGCTTTGGACTCATAATCCAGTGCGCTTCCTTCCTGACCTGTGTGGCAGGAATCAAGTAGATGTCCAATCTCTTTGAAGACATATTCTAAAGCTATTTGAAGGTCCCCTAATGTCTCTGGTTTCAAGCCCAGAACAGTCCTAATATGCGGTGCTTCGATTTCGATCGATCCACCCAAATCAATCTTTTTATCCGGACCGTGCTTCTCAATTAGATGCTCCAGAATATGTGCTCCGTGAGCGGCGTGGGCTGAACATCCCATTAAGCAGGCTAGAAGTACTATTCGTGCTTGCTGGGTAGCTATATCAATTCCACAAGCTCCCCTCTTACCCCCAGTAAGGTCGCATTTACCATAGGTACAGAAACAACATACGTCACAGAATGGTGCATAAAAAGGTGCATATGTTTTCAATAACCTCATGTCCCAATTCCTGAGGTCAGGAATTTCCGGCATCGGAGTGGGACCTACCGGCTCCCAGGGAATCTTTGTCTTTATACGCTCGTAAATTTCTTCTAATTTCTTTGATAGCTTCTTTTCCGCTACTGCCATTTCTACTTCACCTCCATTGTTTCTTTTATTAAACTCAAGGTCTCGGGATGCCTTAAAACAAGAATATTTGCCCCAGCCAGTAATAGCGAAAGTCCTGTTATTCCTTCCCAAAGCAATCCTTGTTCCTTGTTTTCTTTAGTCTGTTTTGTCTTCCAGCATTCCGAACCAAGATTAGCAATAATCGGCATCATAGTCATACTGTCTTTAGTCATAATTCCAATCTGTTTTACCCGTTCAATCAAAGAGAAACTATATTCCATGCCATAGCCCAGCGCAGAAGATAACGGGTCGATTACAATCCTATCCGGAGGAAAGAACTTGCTGAGCTTGACATTCAACTCCTTAAGTAAATTGATATCCAGAGGACTTTGAGCAATAGCCGTATGCCCATGGTCCAGAATTGCCTTGCCTACTGCCTCATAATTCTCCTTAAGCACCGGGCCTATAAGAAGATTCATACCGTCGCATGTTTCAGCAACCTTGGAAAGAACCTCAACATCCTTCTTTTCGTCTCCAGAGCCGTAGACAATCAAAGGTACATCTATAGCCTCGCCTACTTCTTTTGCTAATGCCGCTGCTTTGTCAGCAGGAGCATTCTTGACTGCCGGGTCGGTACTCACGAGGAAAAGTGAAACAGCATCTACAGCAAAGTTCTGGCATTTTTTAGCCCAGCTAACGGGGTCAGAAATTACATCCTTGAAGGGCTCAATTGCATGCTCCGGCCAATCTTCAGGCTTCATATCAAGAACTTCTAAGGCAAACTTTGCCGGATTGGGATTTGAGCCTTCATCAAAAAAATGAAGGGGAAGAATATTCTCCCCCCCAATCTTTAAACTCTTATTTCCCTTTCCGATAGTTATCTCTCTAACCACCCCTGTATATGCTTCAACTGGTGCTTTATATTCCATTCTCTACCCTCCTTAACTTTCCAGCCAGGCATCAGAGTACAAGGTTGCTCCCATAAGAACCTTGGCTGTCTTAATATACTCAACTTGCTTTTGAGATAGACCGGAGAGGTCTCTCTCCCTTAATCAAACTCATAAGCTCTTTATCCAAAGGGTCAGCAATGGCAGAATAAAGTCCATTCCTCCCCAGCATCACCAGATACACACGATTGAGAAGCGGCCTGAGTTCGTTGGGCACCCCGTTAGATACGTTGGAAAGCCCCACTGTTGATTTAACCCCAGGTAAAACGTCCTCCAGTATCTTAATAAATTCCAAACAAACTACAGCGAACCTCTGCCCTTCGCCAGCTGTACTCACGGGAAGAATTATAGGGTCAACCCAGATGTTTTCGTTAGGAATCCCCAGTTCATTAGCATGTGCCACTGTGTCCATAATACTCTCTATCTTGGAATCAACATCGGGAGGCATGCCTTTATCCGTCATCACTGAAATTACCACATCACAGTTATATTTTTTAGCCAAGGGAAGCATTTGCTCCTTGGAGCTAGTCTTACCCGAGGCAGAGTTGAGCAAAGGCCTCTTCTGGCAAGCTTTCAAGCCTGCCTCCATAGCTACCGGATTCATAGTATCTATAGATAAAGGTGAATCGGTAACTTCTTGGACTGTGCTGACTAACCATTGCATGGTCTCTTCGGTGTCTTTTTTCATGGGGCCGACGTTTAAGTCAATGTAATCAGCCCCCGCTTCAGTTTGTTCTTTAGCTAAATTCTGGATTACTTTGGCATCTTTCTCTCTTATTGCCGTGGAAATTGCCTGAGCTATGACATGTATGTTTTCGCCAATAATGACCATATCGATTACCTCCGATCTACTGGTTGGAAGTCTTGAGGAAACCATCGCAATATAGCAAGGAAAAACCTGTTTGTCAAACCACCTGTTGGCCTTTACTGCAATCTCGGCATGGGGATAGATTGCTAAACACTTCTGATTAACGCCAATTTCAACGCTTTGTTATAATTTTTATTGAATATTGGGATTAGTCAGACAGTAAAATCCTGGCAATTAGCTTGGAGTAAATGGCTAAAGATTACTATGGGATTTTAGGCGTATCAAGGAACGCCTCAGATGGAGAAATCAAGAAGGCTTATCGGAAGTTGGCCATGCAATATCATCCCGATCGCAATCCCGGGAAAGAGAAATGGGCTAATGAGAAATTCAAGGAAATAAATGAAGCTTACGGAGTACTTGGTGACCCTCAGAAAAGAAAGCAATACGACCAATTTGGCACTGTAGGCAATATAGGCGATATCTTCGGCAGTCCTTTCACCAGAACTACTTTCCAGGAAATAATGAAGGACTTCGGTGGGGCTGGCTTGAGATTTGATTTCCTCGACGACATATTTGGTGATTTCTTGAAGGGCAGAGGTTCTTCTTTTTCTTTCAGAAGAGGTAGGCCTGGGAGAGTGAGATTTGAAGCTCAGCCTGGGCAAGAAATCAATCTGAATGAAATATTTGGCCAAGCTCGAAAACCCCAGGAAGTACATTATGAGATTGCAATTAGCCGAGGAGAGGCTTCGCAGGGGGTAAAGAAGATATTAAAGAGAAGGGGGAAAAGATTGGAGGTAAAGATTCCTGCCGGGGTAAGAACTGGGAGCTTGGTGAGATTGAGGAATGCTCGTCAGATAAGCGATGGCTTGCCCGGCGACATATTGATCAAAGTCATAGTTAAATAAAGCTGACCTCGCACTGAGTGCATTTCTGTTCAAATCAGGTCTTCATCCATTAACAACTTGATATACTTGTCGCTGACAGTGGTGACCTGGGAAAAGGTTTGGCCTAAATGCTCTCTTGCCTTGGCGTAATCGTGAGTCTCGAGCTCAGCGTCTACTTCAGATAATGCCCTTTCTATCGTACTTGCCTCTGCTGGTTCAATATAGC
>SMTZ1_10008430_pt1 | contig 10310 bp, 9 predicted proteins | sample DeeMarSWOR136_30_FD_25667 | JGI IMG/M metagenome (IMG submission 25667) | reverse complement strand
ATAATGGAGAGGAGTATGACCCGGACTTTTATCTTTTGCATTAACATCCGCTCCCGCTGCGAGCAGAACCTCGACCACATCCACGTGACCGGCTCTGGCTGCAATGTGCAAAGGAGTGCGCAGCATTTGATTTACTGCATTAACACTCGCTCCCTTCGAAAGCAGAACCTCGACCACATCCACATCTCCGACTTCGGCTGCAAGGTGTAATGGCGTCGGTTGCATTGGTTGCATTTGATTTTCTGCATTCACATCCGCTCCCCCGGCAAGCAGAACCGCGACTACATCCTCATAGCCACCTAAGACCGCTGTGCGCAAAGGGGTTTCGCCCATCATATCTGTTGCTTCTACATCGGCTCCATTGGCAGCAAGAAGCTCAGCAATCCCTGCATGGCCCTGCCTGGCCGCGCAGTGCAGAGGAGTAAAGCCGCATTTATCTTTGACGTTTATATCCACACCGTTGTCTATTAGAAGCAAAACCATCCGCTTCTGGCCCTCCTGGATCGCCTCGAATAGAGGAGTCCGGCCGTCTTTTTCGATATACACCAGCGTCGACTTCTCTTCCAACAAGGCCTCAGCCTTTTCAAGATTTCCCAACCTCATCGCCTGGTGAAATTCCGCGACACGACTCCTACATCCGGTCAGTATTAAACTGGCAAACAACAACATCGCAACAGTGATAATCATTCTTCTCTTATTAGCCATAATAAGCCTCCTTAAGAAAAATTTAGTATTGATTAGCAAGTCGCACACCGTGACTCGCTTCCTAACAATTAACTTCATTGTCATCAAATGACCGCTATTAGCACTATAGCAATGGTTCCTACCGCCAAAACAATCAACCCGATTATTAGCTCAGTCCGACTCATGGTCGCCCCCAATTAAAATATAAGAAATGGATTGAAGGGTACAAACACTCAAGAATAATAAACCACAGAGTTCGCTTGGAATGCCGTTTGTAGAGCACAATAGGCTTAGCCTCACTACCGAAAAGACCTATAATAATAGAGGATGTATTGAAGTGTCCCTGCCTTCATATAAAAAGGAGGGCACATGCGGACTCCACTGTAAAATTTCCGCACATACCCGAATACAACTGCTCGATATGGTTGCCAAACAGGATGAAATCGCCGTCGGTCGAACACCTCGTTTGTCTACAAATCTCGGACACGGTCTGAGACCGTGTCCGAGATTAAGACGACAAATGCAGTGCTCTCGTAGCGTTCTCTATATGGAGTAGAACGCTATACGACAGCTTTTTTCCTGTGAAACAGATAGAGAATGATACTCAAAGCAACTAAACCAACGAGCCCATTCTCGCCTAATGTGTGAAGCAATCCGGTAAGATTAGCGATAATCCCCCCGAAGAAAGGAGCCGTATCACCAAACAGAATCCCCACTACGACCCCCAGGGCAATTAACAGCAAAGAAATTTCAGTAATCTCACCAATCCATTTTTTTACTTCTTCTAAATAATTCATTTTTCAATCCCCCCATATCCACAATTAAAATGTTCCAATGTTCCAAAACAATAAAATCCTTCACAATCTGCTCGGCTCACCCCCATAGTTCTCTTAGCCATTATTCGACTCTTAAAAGTATAAGAAATCGGCAAGAGAATGCCAAACCTTGGAGTTTTCTTAACTATACTATGCAGCTATGTTATCGGACATCAGGCCGCGAAGGGTGGTCTTAACTTAAATAGAATTTATATTGAGGCCCAAAAAATAATATGTTCATAGAGATTTGCAGCAGGGCTCAGCGTCTTTTGCGCAAAATCACCGCACAAAAGTCCCGCACCTATTAGGCAGGAGCCTAAGCTCAAGAGGTGTGGGGTTAGCCGAGCAGCAAGAACATCGTGGATTAAAGATTTGCAAACTTTGCACGGCCTAATGCCTGCTTGCCGACTCTTAACTGGTAAGTAACGTGGAAGCTTCAGTTAAGCCATCCCATCAGTACGAATGTCGCTTCTTCGCGGGCAGTCAATACCTCGCGAAGTTCCTTCTGGGCCTTAACCAATTCCGCCTCGGCCTCTTTTCGAATATTCCGCAAGGCATCCACTCTCTGCCTTATCGCTTCTGGATTTGCACCTTTATCTTGCAGGAGGTCAAGAAGCTCCTCGCAGATTTTCTCGCCTTTGGTCAGCTTGCCTGGACTCTTGCTCGCCGAAGGTCTCGACCATCTCCAGCCGGACCGACTCCAACTGCGGCTGTCCTCGCTGTTAGTTTCCCTTAGCGGCGTCCAGTCGCCCCCTGCCTTTACACCACTACCTGCGCTGCCGCCGCCGAATGCACCGCCGCCACCACCGGCGCCGCTACCAGCGCCTGCGGCACCTCCATATCGGCCGGTTCCTCCACCAGAGGAGGCCCTGCCCCCGCCACCTGAACTACCTGCGGCGCTATAAGATATCGGTGCTATCGAGACCCGTGCCTCGCGCATGAGAGTCCGAACCCTTTTGAATTTGGGCTCGATAACCTTCCACTGCTCCTCAGTTGTCCCGAGCGCTTGCTTTATTGCTTCGTCGCTGCGCTTGTCCGCGTCCCTTTGTGCCTGTTTTACCCTGTTTTCTCGCTCAACTTGTAATCGTCTCTGCCTGTCTTCTCGCTCAATCTGCCGTTGTTCCCTGCGCTTTGCAGCCATATCTTCAAAATACCTTCGTCTCTCTTCGGGGCTCATACGCCGAATGCGATCCGAGTCTTCAAGCAAATTGTTTGTTCTATCAGTTCTACGTGCCTCGGATATCGATTGCACTACAAACACAGCTATCAAAATACATATTCCCAATCCAATAATAATCCTGAGTCTTGCCATTGTAGCTCCTTTCCTTAAAACCGGAATTTTTCATATACACCGCTTTGCAGCATCTCTAAACATTACTATAAACTATATTACCAAATTCATCCCAAAACCTCAACCGTTTTTGCCCCTTTTCTCGCCGATATCATCTCCATAATCCACCAAAATAAGGGCGTTTCCCATTGAAAAACGCTGCTGAGCTATGTAGCTTGAGACTGAAGAGTTTATTGTTTGCCATTGTTTTACGTTAAGTTGCCCCCTGAATATGTCGATGGCTGATATGAAATGTCAGCTTTATATACTTTGAAAGGAGATGAATAATATGGTTAGAGAAAAAAACCCACAGGTTCCTGAAGAGCCGCAACAGACAGCACCCGAAGAGCCTCAAGAGATAGCCCCTGAAGAGCATCAACAGACAGCCGTGGAAGAGCTTGAACAGATAGAGTCCGAAGAGAGTCAAGAAACACATTTCGAAACGCCTCAGGAGGTAATGTTAAAAGACTCTGATGAGGAACCGGAAGAAACCGAAGAAGAAAGTTAGTATTTATTTTAGGAGGGAGTTAGATGAGCAGTCTGGCTCCCTCCTATAATTGATTTTCCCCTCAGTTTACAATAATTCTCAGGCACAATACCCCACTATGGTACTCTTCTAAAAGCAGGATACCTGCATTCAACTGGTCAGACAAGGTACAAAAAAAGAGACAGGAGATTTCTGAAAAATCTGTCATCACCCTGTCTCCCGGTTGCGATGTGCCTTTATCGATATAGCAGCGAAACCGCTTGGACGCACCCGCAACATATACAGTATACAAAAAACATACAACACACGTCAATAGAATAATGCCAATCTCCGCGTCTTTTTCTCAACAACACCGCTCCAAAGCCGGGGAGCAGGAAAATCGCAGATAATTCAGGAATAAGTTTGCTTATTTCGTACCTGGATGTACTGCGGACAGCGAGCTTATGCGGGTTCGAGCAGTTCGTTTCTTCTGGAGTTCGCCTAAATCCATGTCCACCAGCAAGTAATTCTGCACAAATCCCGGCTCCCCCTCGAAAACAATCCTGTGACAATTCTTACAGCTTTGCACTTGAGGCATACGCCCTAATCGTTTGGCCAGAAGGCCGGCTTTGTTATTAATTTCTTCCAATCGTTCTATTTGTGTTTGTTTCGACTTGAGCTTCTGCCCACAGAACGTGCATCGTTGAGTTAACCGCCGCAATATATGTTTCATCATCCCACCTGCCTTTGGTTTTCATCGTCGCAACAGCCAATATATATATACTTGCCTATCTAAAGGTCAAGGAAAAAAAAGCAGGTTTTTCATAGAGATTTACAGAGGATTATGTAAATAAAAAAAGAGACGGGCGATTTATGAAGAATTTGTCATCACCCTGTCTCCCGGTTGCGATGTGCCTTTATCGATATTGCAGCGAAACCGCTTGGACGCACCCGCAACATATACAGTATACAAAAAACATACAACACCCGTCAATAGAATAATGCCAATCTCAGCGTCTTTTCCCTAAAAAACACCGCTCCAAAGCCGGTCAAAAAGAATGTAAAAAAGCCCCTACCTGCAAGTTTGTCGGAGGACAAATGCGGAGGAAAGGCAGGGGCTATGCAAAAAATATTATAGCCTGTTTGCCGGTCAAGTCAAGTATTTTTTTCTAAAAAAACTGGGATTCTCAAAGGCAATCCTATTATATGCCATACCCCCCTGCCAAGCAGGCAAAATAAGATAAAAAATATTGCCATTTACCGCTCTCTAAGATACACTAATCGCTATGGAAAAGGCCGAAAATTAAGGACCAAAATGGGCTATTTTGCAGGTTATACGCCCACAAAAAAACGGCAGATTCAAAATGATGATTGTGAGGTGAGTTAAAATGACACAAGAAGATTACCGGAAAAATTCAGATTGCGGAAGCGAGTTACATACACAGCACCTCTGCTACTTTGTCTCGCAGGGTTTTCATCTAAGCGACCCGGAGGAATATAATGCCCTCGTTGAGCAGGCACAGTTCAAATGCCGGCATTGCGGCCGCGTGGCAAAGAGCGAGAATAGTCTCTGCCAGCCGACCAAGCTGTGATTGTATTGAGCATCGGCCGGCGGTGAGAAATTAGGAGAGAGTAATGAAAGAGATACCTTTAGGAAACGGCTTAAATGCAAAAGTTGATGACGAAGATTACGAATGGTTATCCAGCTATAGCTGGTATGCATACTACGACCCCGAACGAGGAATGACTTATGCAGCCCACGACACACCAACCGGAAGACGCGTATTTATGCACGATGTCATCATGGGCCTTGATACCCTCGAAGACGACGGCTCGTTTAACTAAAACATATCGACAGAGCCCAAATCAAACGCATTACCGATTATCTAAAAGACCTCTGCACGCTGTCCGAACAGAATACAGTTAAAGCTCTTTAAGGAGATGGATAAACTACAAACAAAGATAAAAAAAGCGGCCACCGGCTCTAAATAAGTAAAGGCAGGTTCAAGTCGGTGGCCTGTGAGGACAAATCAATTAGTTCATTCGAATATAATATAACACAAATAATCGATAGAGTCAACAAAATTTTAGGGGGCGAAAAATTATATCTGAAATAGGAAAGGCCACCGCCGGTGAGACGATGGCCAAATCCTTACAAAATGCGAGTCTATTAGCGAACAAATATTACCAAATGCACTCCCCCGCCGTCAAGAAAAAAATTTATTTATTTGCAGTTTATTCACGGCCCAGCTCCACGGCCCTTGAGGTGCCCGTCAAAAAAGTCATCCACCATTTTATCGACCTCCGGGCTTTTAAATCCGCCGTTCCCTCCGCCCTTGACCGTGTGAAACCTGACCTCGACGCCTGCTTTTTTCAGCGCCTCGTAAAGAAGCTCACTCTGATTATGCGGAACGGTCAGGTCTTTGTCCCCGTGGACAATCAAAAATGGCGGGTCGTCCTTCGTTACGTATGTAATCGGGTTCACGCGCCGACAAGCCTCTTTGTTCTCCAGAACCGGACCGCCGATTAACTTCGACTCCGGCGAATCGGGAGCATCGTGTCGAATCCTGCTTGGAAACCGCCATATCTCAGTAAAGTCCGTTGGACCAAAGTAATCGCAAACCGCCTGCACTCGGCTGGAAAACTTCACGTTCCCGCCTTTGTCAAATCCCTTCACATCGCCCGTTGTCCCGAGCAAAGCGACAAGGTGCCCGCCCGCGGACGAGCCCCATACCCCGATACGTTTGGCATCAAGCCCGTATAGCTTCGAGTTTGCACGCAGCCACCGAATAGCGGCTTTGCAGTCCTCAAGCTGCGCCGGAAATATCGCGTGCTGGCTCAGTCGGTAGTTGATACTCGCCACGGCATAACCTCTCCGCACAAACCGCCTGGCCGGGCAGTTCTTCTTATTCCCGCCCATCCACGCGCCCCCATGCACCCAGACAATCAATGGCAGCGGGCTGGATATCTGGCCTTCTCTGCCAACTTGCCAGGGCAAATAAAGGTCAAGCTTATTGCGCTCGTGGCCGCCGGGGACATACTCCAAATCCGACAGTACACGAATGTCGGAAATTGGTCCTTCCTCAATTCTCGGCTGAACCGATGGAGTTTTTTTCTTTTTGCTCCAGGCGGGAACTTCCAACCCATCGTATTTCAGAAGCGTCTCAAACCACTTCTGCGCCATCAGCTCTGCACCAAGAGCGTTGGGATGAACGAGGTCCACGGCAAACGCTTCCGGATAACGCTCCTTTGTGGGTGTCCATACATCCGGCCCGCGCTCGACTCCGCATATCTTCCGCCGCATAAGTTCTTCTAAGGCGTAGCGCTCATTACCAATCTCCGGCTCCATCGGACGCTTATAAATATGCATCGCAACGAACACAAGGTCGGCCCCATCACGCTTTAAGAGTCTTACGTATCTCTCTAATGCGTCGCCCCCCTGCCGGATGCGCTCTCGGTCGTTAGCATCCCGAATACCCTCTCTGCGACCGCCAAACACACCTTGCAGCGACTGCTGTGCGAGCAAAATCACCGGCTTATCTTCAGACTCCTCAAGCATCGGCCTTAACACATTACGCCAGGGACGCAGGGGCTCGCCTGTCTTGACGTTGAGCCACCCGGCTATGGGCGTGCCGCCTTTCGTTGCCGACTTGACCGTTAACACGCGTTTGCCGCCGAAGTACCGGTCCAGCTTGGTTTGCAGTATGCCCGGCCAGTGAAAAGACGTCGAATAGCCATTTACCACAATGACCTTGAGCTTGCCGTCAAAAATCTTAATCTTCTCATTACCCGGCTTGTTTCGAATGTTTCCTGCAACAGCATATCCCCCTCCCGAAAGGATACATATAACAGCCGGAACGAATATTAATTTCCCCCATCTAAAATTTCTTTTACAGCTTTCTGCACACATACTCATTTCCTCCTGAATTGGTTAGCCGATAAAACATATTTCCGTCCCAGTGCTCTGTCGCATACGATTTTAGATGAACCTCATTGCGAGGCCTGAAAGGCCACCAAATCTGTATATCTCAGGCACATCGTACTGTCTGTAGTAGTTGTCAGTTGGATTTCTTTGGGGGTTCAACAGCGGGCGTATCTGTTTTTTTACTGGTCTTGTCGGCTTCGCGTTTGAAGTCCATGCTGAACCACGGCTCGTCAGCAACCTCACCGTCCTGGTCCAGGCCATAGAGTGCGATTTTTATCGTCTTAGCATCCACTTTTGTGTAGACGGAAGCACTCTTTCGTACATTTCCCTCAGCATCAACATACTCGCTTTTCGAGACAAGCTTGCCATCCTGCACTTCCCATGTTCCTTTTGTCCTGCCACCTCTGTTGTCAACACTCACCTGTACGGCCTTTTCCTCGCCCGGCACGTAAAATATCATGCCGCGGGAGGCATACTCACCCATCTTGAAATCAGCAGTCAAGAGATGTCCGTTAAGTTCCCACCTGTACACTAACAGGATCTTTGTACCGTTGTCGGTTGTGTAAGTCCATCGGCCAGCCAACCAGTCAGACCCGTATTCTTTAGCAAGGTCACGGAGGCTTTGCTGAGCTGCTGCCGAGCCGCTCCAAACGATAAGGAGGGCAGTCACTAAAAAGACGGTCTTTCCCAAGCTGACCTTCACTTTTGCAGTTCTTCGTTCATTCATTGCTTTTCTCCTTTCGAAAAATTGTTGATATTTCACGGCACACACTATGCGCACCGGCATCTCTTTGTAAAATTTCGCGAAATTCGGATTATCGAGTTGTATTTATCACCAACCTCCAGTCTCTGTTAAAGTTAACTAAAGTGATACAATTATATCCTTGCTAACCTTGAAATCAAGGAAGAAAAGAGTCAGTTTTGAGCCAAACAGCACTTTTTTTGAGGTGATTTAATAAAAAGTCCCTGCTCTTCGGAGGAAAGCGGTGATAAAAAAAGCAGGGGCTTTTTGAAAGGATAAAAAAATACATTCTCACTATACCTATTTTGCTGATTAAGTCAAGCGCCTTCTTCTCAACATCACCACACCAAAGCTCATTTAGGTTGTGCATCGCACAACGATCTCGCCGGGAGCTCTGTTTTTGAATTCTACACTATAGTTTTACGCTTTCCGCTTTACACTTTAAGTTTTGCCATCACCGCATGCAGGCCGAGGAGCAGGAGCATCCCCTTCTCGAATGCATGTTAGGTCAAGAAGCCGTTTCTACTCTTATTTTAACTGCCAATTATACGGGCAATTATAGAGCCATTCTTCTACAAACAGCTTTAAGTCGCCAAAGTCAACAACCTTACTCCCGTCGAGGTCAGCGGCCAGACCAGGTCCTTCATAAAGCCATTCTTCGGCGAATCTCGAAAAGCTGTAAAAATCGACAAAGCACAGCGGCCCGCCCGGCCAGAAACCGCCGAGCAGTTCATAGCTACCACCGCTGCTATATGCAGCATCCGGCTGACCAATTGTTCCCGTGAGCGTGTATGGCCCACCGCTGCTGTGCCCGCCGCCACCGTCAATCGTGTACCACCCAATCGAATAGTCGGCAAAACATACCGAAGCGAACATCAAAAACACAAGCGTAATTGAAACACATCTCATCGCGAAACCTCCTTATCATTTATCTTAATTGTAAACCCAGATGCGAATCCGGATTTGCTCGGCAGTTAGGTCGTCTCTGAATCGATGCACCCTAATTCTTGTTGTCGTCAAATTACTCCAATAGGCTCCATACCAATACTCCCCCGTGCTGTTGGTACCGATATTAGCATTGTTAATCCCCGTGCCCCCGGCCTTCATCTGCATGTCCACAACGTAGTTATCCACATTCCCGCCAAGATTGTGGGTGAAGTCCGTTTCGCTGCTGGCCGCAACTGCAACCCAACCGCTGTCGTAAGCCGGCCGAGGAAAACCATAATAGTTTTTGATTTCATTAGAGCATACATCAATTTTGCCCTGGCTATCGCCCGTTAGCCCAATGCTTAAGATATTAATACCGTCTGTAGCGTCACGGAACAACACTTTATCTCCCCCATTGGATATTTCAAAATCATCTTGAGCGCTGCCCAGCTCGTCATCAAGTACAATAGAGGGCGCGTTTCCTGCAATTTCAAGTGTCGTGCTTTCAGGATACAAAGAACCGGACGGTTCCGTCGTCCCGATGCCAACATTGCCGCTTTGCTTAGTACTGAGTACATCTGTACTTGCGGATTGCACCAGCAAGGGGTCTCCTCCATCGGCTCTGACAATTAGTCCATGAGCTTGCGCTGCTGTACCCAGATTATGGATGCCGGAAATCCAGCCCGTGTCATACCATTTCTTGACATGAAACGGAAAGGATGGGGTCATCCCGCCAATCCCAACATGACCGCTGTCGGGAATGTATAGCCTGGTTGAGCCTTCATCAGTTGCCAGTTCCAATCCTCCTGAATCGTATGCCTGTATCTTCTGGTCAACCTTTATATTGCCCCTCACATCGAGCGTGGCCCCGGGATTCGCCGTCCCGATACCGACATTACCGCCATCGAAATAAATATCAGAGCCGCTCTCCGTCCACAGAGAACCGCCCCCGGAAAATAGAGAACCATTCTGATAAAGATTACCCGTGAAATTGATATTCCCAACCACATCAAATTCATAATTCGGTTTCGTCGTTCCGATGCCCACGTTGCCGGGCCGTCCTCGACGCCCGAATCCACTTGGTTCACCACCTTCGCCGGGAAGCAGGATAATGTTACCACCATCACCACCATCGTCCCCGGCAAGTCCTCCACCATCGCCACCATCCTGGGCTTTAATTGTGACGTCGGTGCCCCAAATTCCCAGTTTGGCTTTGCCGCCATCGACGTGAAGTTTCCCCGTCGGACTTGTCGTCCCCACACCGACATTCTCGGCCTTGTCCACAAAAATCCCGCGCGTCTGCAACGCGTACGGCGTCGGCGTAACCTCCTGCCGCGGACTCAAGCTAACAAAAGCATTAGGATCGTTACTGTCCCCCGGCCGCACGTCAATCTCCAGCCAGACCGAATTGCCATCAAAAA
>SMTZ1_10022755_pt1 | contig 10312 bp, 10 predicted proteins | sample DeeMarSWOR136_30_FD_25667 | JGI IMG/M metagenome (IMG submission 25667) | reverse complement strand
TACCTATAAAAAATACAGAGATCATGATCGGAAGCGTAAATCACTGAAAAAGAACACAAAGAAGATTTTAAAAAGAAATTTTACAAGAAGAGTTGGTGAAATTTATATTTTAGATACCACTATAGGAAAAGTTGATCTAAGCAAAATAAGAAAGGGTAAGAAAATAAAAGATGGCATATATGATGCAGAATTCCTCCACAGTTCCACAAAGGGGAGTGTAGTGGGATTTACCGTGTGCATGTTAATTAACTGGTCGACATTATCGGTTGTGAAGGTAAAATTTTATCCAAAAAACGCTTCTAAAAAAGAAATTTGGGAAGAAATGGTTATAAACACATTAGGATCCAAAACAGAGAAGTTAAAGATGGTAATAGCAGATGCAGGCTTTTTTGCTTACCAGAACTATGTGTCTTCTCCTCACCGCAGAATCATTCCAGTAATCAAATCCAGGAAAGATTTAAAAGATAAGGTCTTAAAAAAGGTGAGAGGCATACCAACACTACTAACATGGTGGGATAATCGATATTCAAAAATGAAAAACGTTTTAATAACAGATTTAGATGATATAATCAAGATGACTATCTCATGCATAAAGAATTACGACAAATTGAAGAAAATAAGAGGTCAAATTGAAATTATCTTCAAGACGGCAAAGCACATCTTTGGAATGGAAGAATTACACGTATACTTCGAGGATGCAGCATACTGGAAGGTGTACATCTACTTGTATTTGGCTTCAATCTTCCTCCAGTATCTAAAGACTCAAAATATTAATATTTACCGTGCAGTTGAACTTCTTCAACAAAAAGGTGGATTAACCTAATTTCCTCATTTTAGAAGACGATAATCTGTCTATTTAGCTTATATTTTCACTCTATTTGTGGGATGAACTATTTCTGGAATGGGCACCCTTATTATTATCATAAGATTATCACGATTTCTACGACTCCTATGTCCGCCTCGTCAGTGGTATCTTCAAACTGTCTGTCCACTCTTTGATTTTCTAAAAATAAAAAGAAGAAAAAGATATTTGTATTCTAATGACTACTTTGTATTCTAATGACTACTTTCGTCTTCTGTAGACCACAGCGGCAGCTGCAGCTAGCATACCTGCCAGCAGGATTGTGCCAAGACAGAGCCCACCGTCTTCTGGAGGTGGAGTTGTTGTTGGAGGTGGAGTTGTTGTTGGAGGTGGAGTTGTTGTTGGAGGTGGAGTTGTTGTTGGAGGTGGAGTTGTTGTTGGAGGTGGTGTAGTCGTGGGTGGAGTTGTTGTTGGTGGCATTCCAGGTGGTCTCAGATACACTAAACAGCTCCTAGGAGACTCACTGCCTGCAATACCTCCTAACTGGGTGAACCAACCAGTAAAGGTATCAGTCCGGTGAGCTTCGTTTATTGTTCTGTAGTACAGTGGGCAGTAGGCCACTTCCTCGACGATGATCTCCTGGGCTTCCCAAGCAGCATCAATCAAATCGTCTCTGTCGCACAACGTCATGAGATCCTCCAAGTAATTATCGACCTTTCTATTCTTGTAGCCCATGGGGTTGTTTCCAGAGGGAACTGCCTGGTCAGAGTGGAAGAAGTACCTCATGTGGTCTGGGTAGCCAGCACCACCAATTCTCCAGCCCAGAATGTACCAGTCAAAGGTCATGGTATCAAAGGTCTTGCGGACAATCTCCTCGAAGGATGTGTGTTTGACTGTAACAGGAACACCAATCTCTCTCCACCAATCCTGGATCATTTTGCCAGCTTCAGCCCTAATAGGATCATAATCCTCTGGTGGAGTGAGAATCTCAAATGACTCCATGGAACTGCCATCAGGCAGCTTGATGACACCACTGGGATACCCCCCACTAGGCACCGTATATCCTGCTGAAGTCAGCATCTCTGTAGCCTTGGCAATTCTCTCGTCTTTGGTCATGTCATGTCCGAATTTGCTGACATTGGGGTTGTACCAATCCCCTGCAGCAGGCATCACCACTGAGTGAGCTTCACCTCCGTATCCACTAATCAACTCTTTAACAAGAGCTTTTTTGTCCACCAGGTAAACCAAAGCCTGACGCATCACCAGATCGTCAAAGGGTTCCTGTTGATGATTAGGAGCCAGGTAGAAGAATCCCAGTTCATCCGCCTTTTTAATAGCAATGTTCTTCTTCCTTTTGAGCGTATCAGCGTATTCTTTTTCCAAATTCCACCAGATGTAGTCGATCTCACCATCCTGGATATCTTGTACGGCATCATCAGTGTCATCATATACCTTCAAGTACAATCCATCGTACCATGGTCCTTCCACTATCTCTCCTATACCTCTTACACTGACTGTTCTGCCCTTACCGTAGTAGTCCGGATTGGTAACCAACTTAACATGAGAACCCTTCCTCCACTCACCAAAGGAGAATGGTCCAGCACTGATAGGACGGCTGATTTCTGTTAGCTTACCCTTTTTAAACATAGACTCGAACTGGTGTTCGGGCACAGCAAAGCTGAAGATGACAGATTCCTCGAATTGCGGAGTGCACTTCCTGAGTTTAATCTCCAGTGTGTAGTCGTCAATCGCTCTTAAGTACTTTACATCTTCATAAGATGGGAGGAAATCCTCCATATCAAGTTCTATGATAAAGTCGTACGCAAATTCAAAGTCGTACGCAGTCAACAGTGTTCCATCGTCCCATGTAACGTCGTCTCTCAACGGGAACGTAAAGGTTAGCCCATCCGGGCTGTTGGCGTACAATTCATCTAAAGTGAGCGTACAGATGTCTGGTATAGGCTCCAGCGTTACCGGCTTTCTGTAGTACAATGCAGGGTAAAACCATGCAACTGCGTGCATAGACCACACATCAGTAGCCATCCAGATGTTCAACGTTTTAGTCTCGTCTAGGCAAGCAACTCTCAGTAGAACTTCTTCCTGTGCATGTGCTGGTGTCATACTGGCTACTAGAACCACTACTGCCACTATCACGAGAATTTTTTTCATTTATTACACCTCTTTGTATGGACATCTCTTAATGGATTTTTCTTTTCACAAACTTATATAGTTTTCTATTCGAGGGGGTTGTCAAACCTTTGGAGAATGATGCTGTTACACGTGTAACATGGCTGGTCAGGCATTATCTATTGAATTTCACCCATTACAAAGGATACTCCAGATAGTGCGACTTTCACTTGTTTACCATTCTTTGTGTAGTACTGCTCTTTCCAGTGTTCACCATCTGTTGTATTGAGGATAACACCTCCACCTTTGACTCCTCTCTCGTTCGTTCCTACTGCCCAAGCAGTTTTTTCATCAACAGCACTCACATCGAGAAGAAAGTTGCCCTTACTCGGATTGTCTTGGTGTTTCCAGTGTTGACCATCCAGCGTGTGATAGATCTCATCATGATCCTCCACTACCCAGCCTGTTAGGTTGCCAGCACCTTTATTTCTGAGAATTGTGACCGCATTTGCATCGCGAGGCCCATGCTCAGGTGTTTGATCTATCCAGAAATTGCCGCCATTTTCTGTATAGAGGATGTAACTTTCTACCCTTCCTACTACCCAGGCAGTACTGTAATTAAGAGCGCTCACTCCAAGTAGAGCAACATTAGGCACTCCACCATCGCCCTCCTTCTGACTCTTATGGCCTACCCTCTCCCAGTGTTCACCACCCTTATTAGTACGGAGAATAGTACCATATCCTTGATCAGTATCTCCTGTTACCCAAACAGTATTGGCATCGACAGCATGCACTCCCTGCAAAAGAACATCAGGAATAGGAGGGCTCTTCTGCGGTATCCAGTGTTTACCATCTGTTGTATGGAGGATAACACCATGGTCTCCCACAACCCAGGCAGTTTTTTCATCAACAGCGCTTACCCCATTGAACCCACCAGGGTATTTTCCTAGCACTTCTTGTTTTTCCCAGTGTTCGCCACCATTTTTTGTGTGGAGTATGATGCCATATGGATGTGCATCAGCCCCCACTGTCCAGCCATGTTTGTCATCAACAAAGTGCACTTCTTGAGGGATAACCCCAGGTACATCAAATTTCTGCATTTTTTGTGTGGAGTATGATGCCGCGTCCGTCTGCATCAGTCCCCACTGTCCAGCCAAGGGCATATTCAGTTGATTTCATAAGAACACCTCTTCTCATGTGTTTTTTTCAGTTTATAAATCTTTCGGTCTCAAATTTCAGAAATTATCTACCATATTACTACCTATCCATAAATTAGGGAACTTTTGATGGTTACTATTAATAGTCCTTGATGTAGTTGAGAATACCTTATCATGCCTGTTAAATTCCAGAAGACAATGTGTTGTAACCCCACTTTGGCAAGGTTTTCAACCTTTCCCAGAATTTCATCTTTCGTACCATGGAATAAACAGTATTCAACAACTTTTTCAGGTACTTTGTCCAAAGCTTCAAGAGTCTGCTCCCTGGAATATCTTGTTGGGACGTAGTGGAGCAACGCGTTAAACCTTCTTTCTGGAGTAGAGAACGGGTGTTCAACACCTGCAGCATTGAATGGTTCCTCAGATGTTGCTAATGCCCATGCTTTAGCCAAGAGTTTTGTAAACAGTTCGTGGCACTCTTCATGGGTTTGTGCCACGCAAACCATGGCGTATAACCCTGCAGTTACCGAATCAGGGTCTCGGCCAGCCTTTTTGGCTGATTCTCGGATAATATTCAACCCTTTTTTGTAGCGTTCTAGACTGTCAGGCAGGTTAAGACCCACAGGCAGCCATCCATCTGCAAACTCACCAGTTAGCCTCAGCATTCTGGGACCCATTGCTCCAAGCCACAAAGGTGGGTATATACCTTCTTGGTAAGGTTCCAACGTTAAGACAGCATCTCGAAGAGACAGATACTTCCCTTCAAAGTTCTTCTTCTCCACCTGATCAGACCACAACAACCGTATTATTCTCAAGTTCTCCTCTAGTCGTGAGACAGGGTTTGTGAAATCCAGTCCGTAAGGCTCAATATTTTCTATTTCACCTGCACCCAATCCAAAAATGACCCTTCCCTTACTGATATGGTCTAACGTTAAAGCTGTCTGAGCAAAAACAGCTGGATGTCTCCGTATGGTTTCAGTAACACTCATTCCTAAAAGGATCTTGCTGGTGACAGTTGCATGGGCAGCCATCAACGTGAAGGGATCAGGAAACGTATGAGGAGAATTCTGAAAAAAGGATAAGGGCGTTACATCAGGGGTCCAAATTGTCTCAGGGATAAATCCCATTAAATGATCAGGATACCACATTGAGTCATAGCCTATCTCCTCTATTCGTTGTGCTGTTTGCACAGATTTTTCGAAGGGAAAGATAAAGGGAGCAAGTGTACCAACTTTGATCTCGTGGATATCTGTCATTCATTCACCATCCGTTGACTTTAATTCTATCCGCAATGGATATGCAGTATCTGCACTTTGTGAGTGGAAGCTTTTATTTCTTTTGCTTCCATACACTTCTTCACCCTTTCCCTCTATAAGCCGGTCTATCCCTGGTATACTTGTTACACGTGTAACAACTAAATGCCTTTTCTACTTATTTTTTAATATCTTTCAATACTCAAGGATATTCACTGCAACACCATCAATTGGGAATTTCGCAAAACCGAAAAGTTTATAAACGTTTGCATGCATAGTTATTATTAACAGAGAATGTAAATATAAACTTGACGAGAAAATGCTCTCAAGAGGTGTAAAAAATGTATGAGATTGGAATGATGTACGAGATCGGAAAGCAGAGAATGCAAGAGTTTGTAATGGAAGCTGAAAGAAAAAGAATGCTCAAAGCTCAAGATGCATTACCATATGGATTTCCAATGGAAAATATAAGGCTGGATCTCTCAACCGACGTAAAGTGCTGCTAATTAGCTTTCTTTCTCTTCTCTCTTCTCCTTTCTTTTTTTGTTCCAAGAAACAATACTATCTTTGAAGGCAGCAATTGAGAATGTTCTGTAAAGTTTTATGTACTTTGGTTGCTTCCTGCCAGAACTAGAGTTAATAATTCAATGTAGATCTCTTATTCAACCTTCCAAAATCCTAAATATTTTTTCAACTGTTTCATGATGCTGTCTGAAATATAATAATTCATGGAATCTATGGGCTGCATCTTTCACAGCTTTGAACCCATACTTTCTCTCCAGCCTGAAAATCTCCTCCCCATACTTTTCATAGAAATCTGCCCCGCATTTATCCACATCCTTGGCAAATTCACGGAGAAGCTTTCTGAGTTCTTCTCTTTTTTCTGCGTCAAGGCTGTAAATCTGCTGAAGAAGCTCAGAGGCTGCATTAATGGCATCCTCCTCAGCCTTCTCATTTTCAAAGAGAAAGATGAGAGCAGTACGTGTGTAGTATCTCTCTATGAGATGTCCTCTCTTTATCTCTTCTCTGCTGACAAAGACCAGTTCATTTTCCACAAGCTTATCCATGTACCGGTATATGGATGTTAACGTCTTCTTGTCTTCATAGTCTTTGTTGAACAGGTTGTGGATCTCTTTTATGTTTAACTCCCCTCGTCTTAAAATGCCCACAATACGTGAGTAGTTCGGATTGTCAAATAACTCGATCTGCTTCGGTTCCCTCAAGATCTTAACCATTTCTTGCTTTTTCATACTATCATATACTACTTGACCGATAAGCTTATAAACGTTTGCATGCATAGACTCTATTATCAGTGAATGTGAACATATACTTGGTGAGAAGATTATCTCACCAGTTGTAACACGCTGGAACAGCCAATAAGCTAGGTGAAAAAAATGGTTCAAAAAGTTTCAAAAAGAAGCATGAGAACGTTCATAATCATTTGGATTGGACAGTTCGTTTCTTTAATAGGAACAGGGTTAACCCAGTTTGCACTGGGTGTGTGGGTATTTCTGGAAACAGGATCAGTGACACCGCTCGCATTGGTGGCTTTGTTTGCCACAGTGCCTCATCTTGTGATAGCACCTTTTGCTGGAGTATTAGTGGATCGCTGGGATCGGCGCAAAGTAATGATACTCAGTGATTCTGGATCAGCAGTCTGTACAGCTGCCATTGCAGTACTGCTGTATAGTGGTAACCTTGAAATATGGCATATTTACATTACTGCACTCGTCAGCTCAAGTTTCAGCACTTTTCAATGGCCTGCTTACTCAGCTGCCACCACGCTCCTTGTTCCCAAGAGGCATCTTGCCCGCGCTGCAGGTATGGTGCAGACCGGGATGTCAGCATCACAAATAGTGGCACCAGTAATAGCAGGTGTTCTCATTGTGACAATTCAAATCTGGGGCGTTTTAGCCATGGATTTTGCCACTTTCTTGTTTGCATTGGGGACCCTACTCGTAATCAAAATTCCGAAACCTGAAATCACAGCTGAAGGTCAAACAGGAAAAGGTTCATTTTTGCGGGAGGCTGCATTCGGATGGTCGTACATAAGGGCTCGTCCAGGTTTATTGGCTCTCTTGATGTTTTTTGCTGGTATCAACCTCTCATGTTCGTCTCTTGGGGTGTTGTTTATCCCCATGGTCTTGAGTCTTGCGTCTCCTGCTGTACTGGGTACTCTGCAATCTGCTGGTGGTGTTGGCATGTTATGTGGAGGATTCTTTCTGGGTGTGTGGGGAGGTCCCAAGCGGCGCGTGTACGGCGTTTTAGGCTTCGGAATGCTTGGAGGAGCTGCAACCATCTTTCTAGGAATAAAACCCAATATACTGATTATTGCAGCTGCAAATTTTGCTTCCCTTTTTACTCTGCCTGTGGTTAATGGCTGCAGTCAGGCCATCTGGCAGGTTAAAACTGCTCCAGATGTCCAAGGACGAGTATTTTCTGTACGACGGGCGATTGCATGGTCAACGACGCCAATTTCGTATTTACTTGTGGGGCCGTTAGCTGATAAAGTGTTTGAGCCCGCAATGGCTGTCAATGGATATATGGCAGAAAGTGTGGGAAAAATAATTGGTACAGGCCCAGGACGAGGTATTGGGTTGATGTTCATACTCATAGGAGTACTCATGATGGTTGTCGCTGGAATGTGTTTTCTGTATCCACGGTTGCGAAATGTGGAAGATGAATTACCTGATATGGTAGAGGAAGCTGACGAGTAATTACTCACGTCGTAAATATTGCCTGAAGATTTTTACACCCTGTGCCTTTAGGTTACACAGCGTGTTCCAGCATGTTACACGTGTAACAAACAGGTGAACCCCATGGCTGGAAAGATTTTTAAATACCAAAGAAAGTGAATGAATGATGAAGATTTACATACGTACAGATAAGTCCATTATGATAAACCCTTTTAAAATGGAGGAAGATGAAGGATGTCGACACCTAAGTGGCTTATAGTAGCAAAAAATGAGTATCGCATCCGCACGAGCATCATACGAGGGATAAGACCTTATTTCCCATATTTAACAATAGGAATTCTGACAATCTATGTTTTTTTTATTGCACCTCTACTTGTTAACCTGTTTATTGATGATTTTATCGCTTTTATTTTATCCCAGGCCGCCGTGGCCATGGTGGAGATCATCCTCTTTATGGTCTTCTGCTATTTCATAATAATTCCAATCACTTCAGCATTGAGGGAAGAAGAAACTGGGCAGCTTGAGATCTTTCTTTCAGCCCCCATAAAGTCGAGCGACGTTTTATTGGGGAAGTTTCTGGGTGTCGTGCCTTTGTATGCCATCGTGATCACCATAATTACTGGCTTTTTCACAGCTGTATTGCATCCTCTGGGATTGAGCGTGGTCCAGATAGGTATTACTATCACAATTTTTGTTGTCATATTTCTTTCTGCTCTCTGGATTGGCACGGTGATCGCTGCCCTCCTGAGAACAAAACTTGGAAGAACTGCCCGTGGAAAAGATATTGGGAGAGCCCTTGCCATGATTCTTGCCTTGCCCTTTGTGGCAATGTACTATGTCATTGCGTTCGGAGGCTTGCTCGAAACCCTTGCCGATCCTGGGGCCAGCGGGATGGTGAAAATCCTTCTTGGGTGGCTGCCCAGCTCCTGGGGGACAGAAGTTATCCTCAACTTTGCCTCCAATCCGGGTAATATTGCTGCTGTCTGGTTCGAGACTGTGACCCGATTTGGCGGTCTTTTAGCCTTCTTTGCAGCAATCTTGTGGGTTGGCGCACGAGTAGCTGATCGTGCCTACAGTTTGGAACAGCCCTCCTTCATAAGTTCACAGGCTAAGCCAGATGGTATCTTTTACAAGACAATCAGATATGCAGGAGGAGGTGGATCCTTCGGTACCCTCGTCGTATCTCTCTTCAAGGACTACAGTAGGAGGCTTGAAAACATCTCAAATATCTCCTACATGTTGGGTCTTTTGGTTTTGATGATCATATTCATCGTTCCTACCACGTCCACTGACCCTGATGATCCCCCAGCAGCCTTAATGATGACTATGTTCATTTTTCCGATTATTACAGTGATGGTGACGGGGGAAGTGACAGTCAGAGGGAGAGAAAGTCTTTACATATACAGGAAAGCACCTTCTGGTGAGGGACAGTTTGTTAAGGCTATGCTGCTTAAAAGCTGGTTAATGGCAGTACCCATCGCAGGGGTTGTGACAGCTGTTATAACATTTTTGACTGTGCACGATACCCTCGGTTTTAAATTGAGTATTACAGGCTTGATGATGCTGTTCATTGCAGGCTATGTGGTTTTTGTACTTGGTCTCTTCTTGTTGAATCCACCCTTCTCGGAAAAATCGGCAAAATTATGGATAAACGTTATGATAGCAGTGTTTGTTTCAGTTGGACTGTTTGCAGTTTCTTTGATCATTTTAATGAGAGATGGTGAGTTTATTGGGGGCTTTTTGCACGTCCAATTGCTGCACACAGCATTGAGTTGGTTAGTGGGGATTGTCTTTGTGTATCTTGGAAAGATAAGATTGAGCAGAATTGAATGAAGAGGGAAGAGAAAAAAGGGTTTTGCATGCTTCAGCAATCAGCAACGCAACATTAAAGACCTGTACAGCCATTACAACACCTATCCCCGCCATTAAGTAATAGCAGCAACTCATCAAATTAGAATTTACCAGAGTGCTACAGCCCTGCAACCCTTTACCAACGTCGGCCAGCACAGAAAGGTTTATATATCTAAGATTTCACAATAACAGTGGTGACGAACATGAGACCCTTTGAAAAGGAAATTGCAGAAATGAAAGAAATAATAGAGTATGTGGAAAAAGAGTTTCGAAGGGAAATTGTTCATATAAAACCATTAGATTAGTGGCATATGCATGTAAAGGGGGTGCATCAGTAGACCGGAACCAGTGCTGTCTCATTTGTACCATTCCTTTTTCTTTGAGAGTTCATCTCGTTTCCTTCTTTTCTATATGTTATTTTATGAT